>Ga0256412_1000001_pt1 | contig 38293 bp, 35 predicted proteins | sample WCR_74metaT_FD_190055 | JGI IMG/M metagenome (GOLD analysis project Ga0256412, IMG submission 190055) | Metatranscriptome of seawater microbial communities from Monterey Bay, California, United States - WCR_74 (Metagenome Metatranscriptome) | ecosystem: Environmental > Aquatic > Marine > Coastal...
GTTTACCAAAAATTAAAGTCATAGCGATAAAGTTCATACTAACATTTTCTAATTTTTAAAAAATTTCATTAATATTTTTTGTATTTTAATACTGACCTATGCCTTACCAAGTTCTTTCCCGCAAATACCGTCCCAGAAATTTCGACACACTAGTTGGACAAGAGCACATAGTACTAGCTTTGAAATATGCTCTTGAAAAACAGCGACTTCATCACGCCTATCTTTTCACTGGCTCCCGTGGAGTCGGTAAGACTACTTTATCAAGAGTTATGGCAAAGGCCCTAAATTGTGTGGGATCCGAAAGCAACAGTAACCATATCACTGCAAATCCTTGCGGAGGATGTTCAGTATGTATTTCCATTGATAATGGGAATTTTATAGATTACATTGAAATGGATGCAGCCTCAAATCGAGGCGTTGAAGAAATGGCACAGTTGCTGGAGCAAGCTATATATATCCCGTCTAATGCTCGCTTTAAAATCTATATGATTGACGAAGTACACATGCTAACTAGTCATGCATTTAACTCCATGTTGAAAATTTTAGAAGAGCCTCCGGATCATGTTAAGTTTATTCTAGCTACCACTGATCCAAAAAAAATCCCGGTCACGGTATTGTCACGATGTTTACAATTTAATCTAAAGCAAATTTCTTCTTGCAGCGTTATTACTTACCTGAAAAGTATTTTGAATCAAGAGAATATAGAATTTGAAAGCCTTGCTTTAAGTCTAATAGCAGAATCTTCACAAGGATCAATGCGAGATGCATTATCTCTTACTGATCAAGCGATCGGATACGGTGCTGGTAAGATAGTTTTGGAGGGAGTAAAGAATATGTTAGGTATACTTGACCGTTCCTATCTATTTTGTATTATCAATGCACTTAAAGAAAAAAACGGTCCAAAGATATTAGAAATTTCTGATAGCATAACTAGCAGAGGTCTATCGTATAATGCGGCACTCCGGGATCTAGGTAGTCTATTACACTGGGTGGCTCTTGCACAAAGTATCCCTGCAGCATTGACTGAAGATTTAATTGAACGTGAAGAGATAATACGTATTGCTTCTATATTTAGTATTGAAGAGGTTCAAATCTTCTATCAAATTGTTATCCACGGGCGTAATGAGCTCAGTTTGGCCCCAGATGAATGTGCAGGATTCTCTATGACTTTGCTGCGGATGCTAGCGTTTCGTCCAGAATTCGATTGTGGCGATAATAGGATGTTACCTCTAATAAAAAATCAGGGTGTTGATACAACTAACACTGAATTACTGAGTATTAAACAGGTAGATGAAAAAAAAAATACATTAACATCGATAACGCTTCATAAAGATTATGAAAATATAAAAGACAACAATAAAGAGAGTATAGAAGTTATTCCTCAACAGGACGAGGAATGCTCATCAAAAGAATCATTTTATTTGGTAAGTAATTGGAATGGTGATTGGCTATCTCTGATATCTAATCTAGCGGTGCGTGGCGTAGCGCACCAACTAGCACAACAGAGTGAATTTATAAGGTCCGAAATTCTTGAAAAACAGGTAATTTTTTACCTTCGAATTCCTTTTGAAACTCTACGGTTAGCAGGAAGCGTTGCTAAATTGCAGACTGCACTAAGTAAATATTTCTCTTGTCGTATAAAAGTTGAGACAGAAATTGGTTCTGTCAGCAATACCATTATTACTACCGCTTCAGAATCCCAAGAAAAACGTCAACATCTGGCAGAACTAATTATGCAGAAAGACATATTTATAAAAAGTATGGTACATGATTTTAACTCCAAGATTATTCCTAAATCATTGATACTTTTAGAATAATAAGTTTGCTAAAATATGAATCTCTTAAATTTTATACTTAACGAATTATTTTTAAATAAGGAGCTTTATGATGAAGGATCAGTTAACAGGACTAATGAAACAAGCTCAGGCAATGCAAGATAATATGAAGAAAATGCAAGATCAACTAGCCTCAATCGAAGTGGAAGGTAAGTCAGGCGCAGGTCTTGTGAAAGTTCTAATGACCTGTAAGCATATTGTTAAAGGTGTTGCAATCGACAGTTCTCTATTGGCTGAAGACAAAGATATGCTAGAAGATTTAGTAACTGCTGCTTTTAACGATGCAGTACGCAAGGTAGAAATATTATCGAATGAGAAAATGTCTGGACTAACAGCAGGGATGCCCGCTGGATTTAAGCTTCCATTCTAATACTAGTCTCAACATAATTTCTGAGTTTCTATATCTGCCATTTCTCTATATGATTCAAAGACTAGATAAACAAGACTTAGAAAATTCAAAATATTTCAGCGAAAGGAGCCGAAATTACAGGTTTATTTGGTGTTTTAACCAAATAAACTAATGGCTCTATATAATCACCAATAGTCTTCTGTGACAAACTGGCCGGGTACAGCTCGTCGGCATGGTCGAAAGCCGCGCTGGCTGAGAATATTTCGTGTAGTAGTGATCATTTCTGGATTTCCACACAGCATAGTGCGTGACTTATCTACTGTTATATCTAGTCCTACCGCTTTTTCCAAGTCTCCATTCATTAACAACGATGTTATGCGACCTTGTAAAATTTCCTCCTCAGGTATTTTTTGATCACGCGTAGTGGATTGTATCATGTGCATTTTTGCACCACCCACAGCTAAATTTTTCCTTAATGGTAGAGAGGACAATAGCTTTTTGTAAACAAGCTCATTTCTATATCGGGTGCAATGTACTAATACTAAATTTTTAAACTGCTTCCATACTTTAGGATCTTGTAAGATAGAGATAAATGGTCCAAGACCCGTACCTGTTGCCATCATCCAGAGATCCTCACCATCTATAAACCTATCAGAGGTCATGAAACCATGGCTATACTTCTCTACTAAAATAGTAGATCCAAGTTTTAATTTTTTTAGCTGTTTAGTAAATAAGCCGTCGTGAACTAGTACTAAAAAATATTCTAATTCTTCCTCTTGGTTTGAGGAGACAAGAGAATAAGCACGCCAAAGTATTTCTGTATCCACTTTTATCCCAAGCCGAGCAAACTGACCTGGTATGAATTGGTAATTAATTGGTCGAGTAGTACGTAATGACAACAAATTCTCGGTCCAGTAGTATATATTAGTAATAGTTTCACTACTAAACTTAGACTGAAAAATCGGCGGAGGAGATACAGTATTCATAGTGGGGATTTTATATGATCACTAACTACTGGTTCTACTTATTTCAATAGCCAGTGCATTATTAAATTTTAGCACACGATGCATTGAGAAAAAAGCTAACAAAGGTGAGACTGAAAAAGATATAAATAACCATTGTGCTGCCCTCGTTGTTTCCACCAAACTACCGCCAGACTCAGTGAGACCAGCCAAGGATGTAACCATACCACCTAAGGCTGCTCCGACAGCAGTTGCGAAAAGTTGAACAGTAGTTAATGAGTAAGAGGCCAACTTAGCTTCATTAGGATGTGCACTAGCCAGTATATTCGCCATGATGTGAGGCATTCCCATGCCAATACCGAAGCCTACTAGAATCAACGAAAAACACAGGGGTAGAAGACCACATCTGTCTAAAATGGTTGCTGACGGCAGTATCACAGATAGAGAAATTAAACCAATAAAAATTATTACGGATCCCGATTTCATGAAAAATTTTGCGTAATTTCCACTGTAACTTGAGCATAACAAAGCTGCAAGTGTCCAACCACAAGACATGACACCAGTCAAGTATCCAGCTAACAACGGCGAGTACCCGTGGATTATTTGAAGAAAGTAAGGAATATAAATTTCAGTCGTAAGTCCTAGTATCATCAGTATCATGGTTATATATAGAGAACCAATGAGACTTCCTAAGGAAAATGCGCCAGTTGGTAAGAGACGGGTTCCACCATATTCCTCAAATCGGGCAATCAGTGTAATTAGAACTATGCTAGTTATAATGCCACCTATATTGAGCATAATGTTACTGACTAGGCTTGCTGCTGATATAACTAGAACCGACGATGCCAGTGTGATTATCTTGATTATAGGGATATTATTCGACTTTACTTCAGCGCTCTTTTCAGTTGGAATTTTCAGCGCAAATTGTAACAGGAACGCGAGTACTACAGCAATCGGTAACAAGATCCAAAAAGCGCTGCGCCAGTTTCCTGCCTGAGAAAAAATACCACCAATGGCCGGGCCAGATAATGTTGATACTCCCCACATTCCCGACATCAAAGCCATTGCACGTGACCACAAAGCCGGTGGAAACATGATTCGAATCATAGCATATGACAGCGATACTACTGTACCGCCACCAAAGCCTTGCACGGCACGAGCTATCAGAAAAATTCCCATATTAGGAGCTAAAGCACAGCCTGCAGAACCCAATGAAAAGACTAATAAAGCTAGTAGAAAAGCATTGCGGTGGCCAACCTGATTAGTTAGCCTAGATGCGAGACTGGAAGCTACTATAGACATAATCACAAACAAAGAAGTTGCCCAGGCGTAATAACTTAGGCCGCCAATATCTGAGATTATCGATGGAAGGACAGTAGTAACAATATACACATTCGTGGCGTGCAAACCGACTCCGCCAGCGAGTACAATTGACTGCAGTCCGTTGCGCCCCACCAGTAGGTCTGACCAACTAGCAGGAGATTCTACATCAGGAAAATTAGCTGGCATGAGCACTTTTATTTTACATTTTGCCATAGTCATATTAGATATAAATTGCTGTATTCGTGACAACAGGGGCTATTCTATAAATAATATTTACTTTTAGGGTTTACCTATAAATAGGATCAATTAGCATCTGGCTTATAAAACTGCATCGAAGATAACACATCAATGACGACTTGGCACAAAATAGTAGACTTAAGTTTACATAGAATTAAACCACATCTTTCTAAATTTATTTGACTAAGTTGTGTAAGCACACTAAATTAGCGAAATATAAGTAAAAACTAGATGCAAAGTGAGAATGTTAAAGAATAAGTTAGTAATAGTACAAGGAGTACAAGGTCTTGTTCAGTTAATTTTTAAGGATACAACTCAAAATGAGTACAAATATTGATCTAAGAAATGATTCTAGTAGAATAATTCGATCACCACGGGGCACTACTCTGACTGCCAAAAGCTGGTTAACTGAAGCTCCACTGCGCATGTTGATGAATAATCTTGATCCAGAGGTTGCAGAAAGACCAAGCGAACTAGTCGTGTATGGAGGAATAGGACGAGCTGCGCGTGATTGGGCTTGCTTTGACAAAATAGTCCAATCTTTAACTGAATTAAACGAAGATGAAACATTACTTATCCAGTCTGGAAAACCAGTAGGAGTATTCCAGACACATATCGATGCTCCAAGAGTATTGATAGCTAATTCTAATCTAGTTCCTAAATGGGCTACCTGGGAGCATTTCAATGAATTAGATCGAAAAGGTTTATTCATGTATGGTCAAATGACTGCTGGTAGCTGGATTTATATCGGTAGCCAGGGCATTGTTCAAGGTACATTTGAAACTTTTGTAGAGGCAGGACGTCAACATTTCAACGGCAACCTTGCAGGACGATGGATATTGACTTCTGGGTTAGGTGGAATGGGTGGTGCACAGCCACTTGCTGCTACATTAGCCGGTGCGTGTTCACTTAATATTGAATGTAACCAAACAAGTATCGATTTTCGCCTGAGAACACGCTACCTTGATAAGCAAGCAAAGAGCCTAGACGATGCACTAGATCTAATAAAATATCACACTGATCGCAAAGAAGCAGTATCTATAGGATTACTTGCAAATGCGGCAGAAATACTACCAGAATTGGCAAGACGCGCTAAAAATGGAACAAGTATTAGACCAGATTTGGTAACAGATCAGACCTCTGCTCATGATTTAATCAACGGTTATATGCCATCAGGTTGGACTGTAGAACAATGGGTGGCGGCACAGCGTGATCCATCTCAACATGCCAGATTAACTGCGGACGCAGCTCGCTCTTGTAAAGAGCATGTCCAGGCACTTCTAGATTTTCATAATATGGGCATCAAGACTGTTGACTACGGGAATAATATACGCCAGGTAGCGTTTGATCAAGGTCTTAAGGATGCGTTCGACTTTCCAGGCTTTGTACCGGCCTATATTCGCCCGCTATTCTGCAGAGGAAAGGGACCTTTCCGTTGGGTGGCTCTATCAGGCGACCCTGAAGATATATACAAAACCGATGCCAAAATTAAAGAGTTGTTTCCACAAGATAATCATGTACATCGCTGGTTGGATATGGCCCGCGAGCGTATTGAATTTCAAGGTTTGCCAGCAAGAATTTGCTGGCTTGGTTTAGGAGAACGTAATATAGCTGGGCTCGCATTTAACGAAATGGTACGAAATGGCGAACTGAAAGCACCTATAGTGATAGGACGCGACCACTTAGATACTGGATCAGTCTCTAGTCCAAATCGCGAAACTGAAAGCATGAAAGATGGCAGTGATGCAGTCTCTGACTGGCCTCTGCTAAATGCACTACTTAATACCTCTGCCGGTGCAACCTGGGTTTCACTCCATCATGGCGGTGGCGTTGGTATGGGATACTCGCAACACTCAGGTATGGTAATTGTCGCTGATGGTACCGAAGCGGCCTCTAAAAGATTAGCGCGGGTACTGGTTAACGACTGTGGTTCTGGTGTAATGCGCCATGCAGATGCTGGTTACGAGACAGCCATAGAATGTGCCAAACAACATAATCTTAAGCTACCAATGATAAATGAATAATAAAGTATTATTCACCATCTAGTGCTAGAGCAGGGCATGTCGGAGATTGACAGTTTTATTAAAGCTCAGAAGTTGTTATCAGCTCTGGTTATCCTGTTAAAGATAGAAACTATGAGTTGATAACCCAAAGATATCCATCAGTAGCAGAGAAACTTTGTTTCACAATCATCTGAAAGGGATGAACATGAAAACCTCACCATTAGTTCTATGGCCAGGGAAAATATCTTTAACAGATATTCATCGGATTTGGTCAGAACCTGTGCCACTCTCATTGCACCCATCTGCGTATGTTGCTATAAATGCATCTGCTGCTGTTGTTAAGAAAATAGTCTCGCGAGGGGATGCTGCATATGGCATTAACACTGGATTTGGCAAGCTAGCTAGCACACGGATACCAGAAGAGCAACTTGAACTTTTACAGCGTAACCTGATCTTATCGCACTCAGTTGGTACTGGTGAATTCATGAGTGATGATTTAGTGCGCCTAGTTTTAGCTATGAAAATCAGTAGCCTAGCACGCGGCTTTTCTGGAATCCGTGCACAAGTGATTGATACTCTACTATCAGTTTATAACTCTGGGATTATACCTTGTATTCCGGTTAAGGGATCGGTGGGTGCCTCTGGTGATTTAGCGCCATTATCACATATGACACTAGCCATACTTGGTGAAGGGAAGGTAAAACTAAAGGGGGAGTTAATTAATGCTAGAGAAGCTTTATCAAAAATGGGTATTGAGCCTGTAGTACTTTCAGCTAAAGAGGGACTGGCATTAATAAACGGTACACAGGTTTCTACAGCACTAGCTTTGAACGGCCTCTTTATGGCTAAAAGAGTCTTAGAAGCAGCGACCGTAACTGGAGCATTATCAACAGATGCGGCACGTGGAAGCGATGCACCGTTCGATCCCCGGTTACATGAAGTGCGCGGTCAATATGGTCAAATAGCAATTGCTAAAATTTACCAGCATCTTTTGAATGGCAGTTCAATTCGCCAGTCACACCTAAAGAACGATACAAAGGTGCAAGACCCTTATAGTTTGCGCTGTCAACCACAAGTTATGGGTGCTTGCGTGGATTTGATATACAATGTTGAGCGCACATTATTGATAGAATTTAATGCTGTTACAGATAACCCATTACTCTATACTGAGCATGATGAAGTTCTCTCAGGCGGGAATTTTCATGCTGAACCAATAGCATTTGCTTCAGATACTTTGGCGTTAGCAATCGCCGAGATTGGTTCTTTGTCTGAGAGACGCATTGCACTATTAATTGATTCATCAATTTCTAATTTACCACCCTTTGTAGTTGACTCTTCGGGGTTAAATTCCGGATTTATGATAGCTCATGTTACCGCTGCAGCTCTTGCATCTGAAAATAAATCATTGGCACATCCAGCTAGCGTTGATAGTATACCAACCTCTGCTAACCAAGAAGACCATGTCAGTATGGCAACCTTTGCAGGCAATCGTTTGCGTGAAATGATACAGAACACTGCCACTATTGTTGGAATTGAATTATTAGCTGCAGTACAAGGCATAGATTTCCATAAGCCATTGACAACTTCGCCGTTATTATTGTCAAAGAGACAGTTTTTGCGAGACAGAATCAATTTTTATAGCGAGGACCGTCTTTTTTACCCAGATATAGAAACAGTAAAGCAATTAGTATTAGAAGGTAGTATTAGCCTTGGTTGCGAAGACTTATTTGAGAAATTGTACGAGCATTAAAGTGAAGACCATCAGCTTTGAAAACTTACAGGCTGCACCCTGGAAAAATGGGGATGGTACTACAAGGGAGTTATATCGTTATCCAAAGAACTCCTCAAATGAGGAGTTCTTCTGGAGAGTTAGTATAGCCGATATCGCACAATCGAATACCTTTTCGATTTTTCCTGGAATAGATAGAATAATTTCTTTGTTGCATGGAAAAAGTATAGAGTTGCATAGTAGCAAAGAAAATATTACATCATTGGCACCATTTGAACCCCATTTTTTTTATGGTGAAGAAGCCATTACTGCCAAAGCATATGGCGAGAATTGTCAAGACTTTAATTTGATGTTGAGACGTGGCGTAGCTTCAGGAGATATAAAGGTACTGCGAAGTGATCATAATCTATCACAGAATACTGTCTTACTGTTTTGTGTCCAAGGAAAGTGGAGAATAGCGGATAGTAATAAAGAACTTATTCTAGAATGTGGACAAACTTTAATCTTTGAAGATATGATCGGTTTAACCTCAGCTCGTTCACTAATTTTTGGCAGCATACTAATGAACGTTAATATTTACTCATAATATGGAGATTGAATGGATAATCAAGGAAAAGGAGCTGATAGCATTTGGAGTAGTTCTAAGATTTCTCCTACTGGTAACCCAGAATATTTTATTGAAGAAGGTGCCATAGTTGTACGCGATGGTCTTATCGCTTGGATTGGGAAAGAAAAAGAGATACCGCCTGAATTTAATAGTATTAGCTTGGTGCGCCACGATTTTGGTAATAACTGGATCACCCCTGGTTTAATAGATTGTCATACGCACCTGATATACGGTGCAAATCGGGCTGGTGAATTTGCTATACGCTTAGCAGGTGCTAGTTATGAAGAAATATCCCGTAATAATGGCGGGATTATGTCTACGGTGCGTGCTACCCGTCAGATTGATGAAGAGAATCTATTTCTTCAGTCAGCAAAGCGACTAGAGTCTCTTTTGTCTGAAGGTGTGACTACGATTGAGATCAAATCTGGCTATGGCTTAGATTTAGATACTGAACGTAAGATGTTGAGAGTAGCACGACGTTTAAATGATTCGTACCCGGTAAATATTTATACTACTTTCCTTGGAGCTCACACTTTACCACCAGAATACAGAGGACGCGCTGACGATTACATTAAACTAGTTTGTGAAGAAATGTTACCAGTATTACACAGTGAGGGCTTAGTTGATGCAGTCGATGTATTCTGTGAAAGTATTGGCTTCTCCTTGAGAGAAAGCGAACAGGTCTGCATCGCTGCTAATAAACTAAATTTACCATTAAGGATGCATGCAGAACAGCTCTCAAATATGGGAGCTACACAGCTAGCAACGCGTTTTAAAGCTCTTTCAGTTGACCATTTAGAATATTTAAGAGAGCCAGATGTGATAGCAATGAAAGAAAGCGGAACAGTTGCTGTACTGCTGCCTGGTGCTTACTATTTTCTTTCGGAAAAGAAGAAACCTCCATTAGATATTCTGAGAGCTTATCAAATACCAATTGCTATCTCTACAGATAGCAACCCAGGTACTTCACCTACTACATCTTTGCTACTAATGCTTAATATGTCTTGCGTTCTATTTAAAATGACAACCACAGAAGCATTAATTGGAGTAACAAAGAATGCTGCTCTAGCGCTCGGTAAGTCTAATCTTCATGGTCTATTAGAAGTAGGACGCGCAGCTGATTTTGCAGTTTGGTCTGTAGATTCTTTAGCAGAACTAACCTACTGGTGTGGATTTAATCCCTGTATTGCTGTAGTACATAAGGGCCATCTTGTAAAATATGATAAGAAAGTCGTTGTGTAAAGATTTCATCTGGGACTTCTTAAGAGAAAAATTCTAGGAGAAAAAGTGAAAGAAAAAATACCCAAGTCTGAAAACCTATATTTTCCAGGAGACTCGTTTTTTTGGACTGGTAGACAAGACGCGTTACCGTCAGAGTATCTTTATCAAAGGGTAAAAATACTAGATTTGTCTGAGACTAAGATTTCTGAGTTCAAGCCTGTTAATGCTTATGCTTTGTTGGGTTTCCAATCAGATGAAGGAATAAAAAGAAATTTGGGAAACCCTGGGGCATCTGATGGACCGAATGTTTTTAGGAAATATTTTTCAAAGTTGCCAATACATTCAAACTTCAATTTTTACGATGCTGGAGACATAAAGTGTATCAACAATGACCTTGAATCTGCACAAGATGAGTTGAAAAAAAAAGTTGCTAAAGTACTGGGAATCGGGCTAACACCAGTTGTTATCGGTGGTGGGCATGAGACTGCATGGGGGCATTACCAAGGCATATATGAATACTTTGGCACTGAACCCGTAGCAGTATTAAATTTCGATGCTCATTTTGATTTACGACCCTTGATAGATGGCAAATTTGGCAGTTCAGGTACTCCTTTTTTTCAGTGTAATAAATTAATGGAACTTCATAAACAACCATTCCATTATTACTGTGCAGGGATACAAAAATTTTCAAATACAAAGAGCTTGTTTGAATATGCGAATAGCAACAAATTCCAGTACCATTTAGCTGAGAAAATCAATGAAAATCCAAAGGACCTGAGTTTTATTAAAAAAATTATTGAACAGCACGAGAAGATATACATAACTTTGTGCTTAGATGTTTTTAGGGCGAGCTTAGCCCCAGGTGTGAGTGCACCTCAGATTCTAGGAATTGGTGCCGAGTATGTACTTAGCGCTCTTCAGTTGCTCAGAAGAAGTGGGAAAGTTATTAGTATAGACATTGTTGAACTATCTCCTAGACTTGATATTAGGGACCAAACAGCAAAGCTAGCAAGTAATCTACTTATGAATTACCTAGATAACTATTAGTCATATATACTTCTTAAACGGAGCTTCAATGGAGATCTTTAGAGAATTAAATCAATCTAGGTGCTTATAGACTAATTCTTATGGTGCCCACGGAGGGACTCGAACCCCCAAACCATCTGGTACATGGACCTGAACCATGCGCGTCTACCAGTTTCGCCACGTGGGCAATAGCAAAAAATATTATAGTGCACTATGAAAATAAGTCAAGTCTCCTTATCATAGTATATCTACATACTATTGCATCTGCAGTTTAATAAATACTAATCTATTAAAGATAGCCTCTTGACCCAATATTCTTATAAAATTCCTAGCCGAGAGGAAATTCTCAGCCTTTTACGCGCCTCATTTAACAAAGAGAATACTAATACCTTAGCTGTTGCTTTTAACATAAACCTAGATGAAACAAAAATTTTAGTAAAACGCTTAAGCGCTATGGAACGCGATGGACAGATTGAGTTAGACCAAAACGCTAATTATAGCCTTACCAAATGCCCTAATTTAACCAAGGGACGAATTAACAATCACCGAGATGGCTATGGTTTTTTGACACCAGAAGATGGTACAGATGACATCTTCCTGCCTGAAAAGGAAATAAAAAAAGTATTACACGGTGATCAGGTACAAGTACGCATAGTTGGTGGTAGACGCTGTGGTCGTCTCGAAGGAAAAATTGTTGAGGTATTAGCACATGTTAATACTCACGTAATTGGACGTTTATCTAAGAAAAATGGTGCGTGGGTTGTCATCCCTGAAGATAAGAACATTAGTAAATATTTTGTCCTAACATGCTCTCCAGGAAAAGCAAAAATTAATCAAATAGTGAATGTTCAGATTATCGAGCAACCATCAAGATATACTCAACCTACGGGGAAAATAATTGAGATTATCGGCGATGAGAATGATCCAGGTATAGAAGTTGAAGTAGCAGTACGCAAATACGGCATCCCACATAAATTTTCTAGGGGAGCAAAAAAGCTAGCTTCTACACTACCCGAGGAAATTGATGTTATAGAACTGGGCCTAGGAGACCGTGTTGACTTACGTCACTTACCATTGATCACGATTGATGGTGAAGATGCTCGGGATTTTGATGACGCAGTTTATTGTGAATCAACTAGAAGTGGTTGTTCTAAGGAATACCGCTTAATTGTAGCAATTGCTGATGTAAGTCACTACATCAAGCCTAACGATGCACTTGATATTGATGCGCTAAGGCGCGGTACTTCTGTATACTTCCCGAGTCGGGTGATTCCTATGCTACCAGAAAAAATTTCTAATGGTATTTGCTCACTTAATCCAGGTGTAGATCGTTTTGCCTTAGTATGTGATGCAACTATAGATATCTTTGGTAAGATTAAATCTTACCAATTTTATCCTGCGGTAATTAATTCTCGTGCACGCTTATCTTATACTGAGGCAGCAGAAATTCTGAATAAAAAAAGTGAGTTGCAAGACGTCAAAAGATCTGAGTTAGCACTATATTTAACTCCCTTATATGCAGTTTTTGAGATTCTTCTAAAAGCACGTCAAGAACGTGGTGCTATCGATTTTGAAACTATAGAAACCCAAATATTTTGCGATTCCACAGGAAAAATAAAGAAAATACTACCACGCACTCGTAATTACGCCCATAAAATGATTGAGGAATGCATGTTGGTAGCAAACGTCTGCGCGGCTAATTTAATGGAATGTCATAAGCACCCAGGTCTTTTTCGTATACATGCGCTGCCAACCAAAGAAAAAACCATAGCGCTGCGCGCTTTCCTTAGGCAATTCAATTTAAATTTAACAGGTGGTGGCACATCATCAGCTACAGATTATGCAAATCTCATGACAGAGATAAAATTAAGACCAGACGCATTGCTGCTTCAGACTATGTTGCTTCGTTCCATGCAACAGGCAGTTTACAGTCCGAAAAATATTGGACATTTTGGACTTTCATATGGGTCGTACACACATTTTACCAGTCCAATTCGTCGTTATCCAGATTTACTAACTCATCGTGTAATCAAAAGTATCTTACGAAGAAAAATCTATAACCCTAGCTGCCTCAACGAGACTTTTTTGCTCAAAGAAAAAAATCAGGATGGTAAACCTATGACTTGGACATCACTTGGCGTGTATTGCTCAACTAACGAGCGTCGTGCCGAAGAAGCAACTCGTAATGTAGAAGCATGGCTAAAATGCTATTTTATCCGTGATAAGATTGGTGAAAAATTTACCGGTGTAGTTTCCAGTATTACTGGATTTGGTATTTTTGTCCAACTCAACTCTTTACATATTGAAGGTTTAGTACATATCACCGAGCTAGGTCGAGGTCATTTTCAGTATAACGAGGCCAACCATGAATTACTTAGTAACGACACAGGTATCCACTATCGGATTGCTGATCAGGTAACAGTACAAATAAAAAAGGTTGATCTCAATTCATGTAGAATTAATTTTTGTCTAATCAATAAGTTGAGCAGCGTAAAAAAAGAAGTTAAGTACATAGGAAGAGATATTGAGAAATCATGGATATAGTAGAGACATTGCAAAACTATCTATATCATCAAAGAAACTAAAGTGGGTTAAATGTAATCAATATATGAAAAGTAAAATTCTATTTGGGTTTCACGCTGTCATTGCACGATTGCGTCATGATGCGTCTTCAGTAGAAGAAATTTATGTAGATAAGCATCGCGTTGATCGTCGTATGAAGGAGTTCTTGGACATCGCCAAAGCTGCTGGTGTACGCACTATATCTGTTGAAAGTACACGATTATCGAATATTGTAGGAACACATCACCATCAAGGTATAGTAGCAAAATCAGGTCAGTTATCACTAGCACGAAATTTAGATGAAGTTTTGGATACCATTGTGGGTCCCCCATTATTGCTAGTTTTAGATGGAATAACTGACCCGCGAAATTTGGGTGCTTGCTTAAGGGTAGCTGATGGAGTTGGTGCTCATGCAGTTATTGTCCCAAGGGATCGAGCGGTAGGAATTAATGCTACGGCCGCTAAGGTTGCTAGCGGGGCCGCTGAAACAGTGCCTTATATTACTGTCACCAACTTAGCCCGCACTCTGCGTGAGATGAAAGAACGTGATATCTGTATCGTAGGAACAAGTGATACTAGTGAAACAAGCTTGTATGAAGCTAATCTATCTATCCCTATGTCATTGGTAATGGGATCTGAAAATGAAGGAATGCGTCGTTTGACGCGTGAGGCCTGTGATATTTTAATAAGCGTGCCAATGTTAGGGTCAGTAAAGAGTTTAAATATATCTGTAGCATCTGGTATTTGTTTTTACGAAGCATATCGACAACGAACTTTAAAAGTTTAGTTATTCTATTTCTTCTTATTTTTTACAAATGTTAAGGAGTTTGATCAAGTATTTCCTGGCCATTATGATCAAGACGCCATAATACTCCGCGCTTGTCGATGCTAATCCACCCTCCTCTTTGAAAATCAACGTCATAGTCCCAATCGGGTAATACATAGCGTATGTAAGAAGACCCACCTTGATTTAATATATGACGTGCAGGCCTGTGTGTATGTCCATGAATGAATACATGAGTACCTGTGTTTTTAAATACTTTGATTACTTCATCAATATTAACGTCTGTTATGTCCGCCGTCTTATTGCGATGATTCTCCTGTATTTCTCTACGGGTACTATCAATAATTGCCTTGCGTTGCGACAGCTGGAGAGCAAGAAATTTTTCTTTCCACTGTGGTTGCTGCACCTTTGCTCGAAATTTCATGTACTCGAGGTCATTGGTACATTGGATATCACCGTGTGAGATCGCTATACTCCTTCCACCTAAAGTGATTACTGAGGGATCGGGGAGAATTACTATGCCTGTTGCATGGGCAAAGACGCTTCCGACTAAGAAATCACGATTTCCCGGAACCCAAAAAATCTTTACTCCACTATCACTCACTTGGCGAATTTCCAAAGCAATTGCACGATTATATGGTGCTTCTAATTCATCATCTCCGGCCCAGAAATCAAATAGGTCACCCAGAAGATATAGCCGTTGGGTCTGAGATCCTTCATTTCTCAAAAAATCTATGAAGCGGTTTGTCGTGCGCGGGCGCTCCTCTTGAAGATGTAGGTCAGATAAGAATATGGCTGTGGTAGAGTGAAACATATTTGAATCTAGGAATGTCATAGAATAGTTAGGAAATGACTTCCATTTTTTCAATGATAATGTCGTTCACAGGCACATCAGAGTGCATTCCTATGCGTGTGGTTTTTACATTCTCAATTTCTTTGATAACTTCTTCTCCTTCGATTAATTTTCCAAATACACAGTAACCCCAACCATCCTGGGCTGGATAGTCAAGGAATTGATTATCCTTGACATTGATAAAAAATTGAGAAGAAGCTGAGTGGGGATCTGAAGTACGGGCCATTGCCAAGGTATAAGCTTTGTTCTTGAGTCCATTATTGGCTTCGTTTTCGATCGGATCTTTCATCGTTAATTTCTGTTTCATATCTGGTTCAAAGCCACCGGCTTGCACCATAAAACTAGGTATCACGCGGTGAAAAATAGTACCATTGTAATAGCCATCATTAACATAGGTGAGGAAATTTTCGACAGTTTTTGGAGCTTTCTGACTATCTAGTTCAACTCTTATTGAACCGCAGTTTGTAATAAAAAGGACTATCATGATTTTCTTTCGATTATTGATCAGTAAAATGAAGCTACTCTTGCTAAATTTTACATTGCATTTTAACTTTTTAGTGATGATATACTCTAATACAGAAAAATATTCTGTCAAATGAAACTCTTTAAAAAATTTTTATTTATTCAATTATGTTAAATCCCAGCTTTCTAGAAGAGATGAAAAGGGGAAACGTCCAGCATTCCTGTGTTCTAACAATTGGTTTTAGCATTTATCTTCTGTCGATAAGTAGCAGTAGAAAGCTAACATGCAAGATTTAAGAATATACAATACGCTAGCGCGCAAGAAACAGATATTTTCTCCAATCAAGCCAGGGAAAGTTGGAATGTACGTATGCGGTATGACGGTTTACGATTACTGTCACCTTGGGCATGGACGCGTCATGGTAGTATTTGACATGGTACAACACTGGTTAAGACAATTGGGATTTGATGTAACCTATGTTCGTAATATCACTGACATTGATGACAAGATTCTTAAGCGTGCCTCAGAAAATGGAGAAAGTATTTCACAGCTTACTGAGCGTTTCATCCGAGCCATGGACGAGGACGCAGCCGCATTAGGTGTAAGAAAACCAGACTATGAACCTAGAGCGACAGCATTTGTGCCCCAAATGCTGTCACTTATTAAGAGACTTAAAGATAAAGGTTTAGCTTACCAAGGGAAAAACGGTGATGTAAATTATTCAGTGCGTGCATTTAATGAGTATGGAAAATTGTCAGGTAAATCAATTGACGATCTATGGGCTGGTGAACGAATAAAAGTTAACTCTAATAAATATGACCCGCTAGATTTTGTCTTATGGAAAATTAGTAAAGATAATGAAACAAAAGAAGTCAAATGGAATTCGACCTGGGGGCAGGGAAGGCCAGGTTGGCACATAGAATGTTCTGCCATGGCAGAACATTTTCTAGGTGAACACATTGATATCCATGGCGGCGGTCAGGACTTACAATTTCCTCATCATGAAAATGAAATAGCGCAATCCGAAGGTGTATATGACCATAAATTTGTCAGTTACTGGATGCACAACGGTTTTGTACGAATCAATGATGAAAAGATGTCAAAATCATCTGGGAATTTTTTTACTATCCGAGATATCCTAAAAAGATACAATGCTGAAGTAATGAGATTTTTTATTCTGCGTACACACTACCGAAGTCCACTCAATTACGGCGAAGGCGCTTTGGAAGATGCTAAGAACGGTCTGAATCGTCTATATACTGCATTGAAAGAAGTCCCAGAAGATGACTTACTTTTAGACTGGAACGAGAGTTATGCAATGCGTGTTTATCAAGCTATGAACGATGATTTCAATACTCCTATTGTCATTTCTATTCTCTTTGAGTTAGCAAATAATATTAATAGAAGTCGCTCGCAAGCAGCGTCACGACAGCTTAAAAAATTAGCTGGCGTACTAGGTTTATTGCAGCATAACCCTGAGAATTTTCTAAAGGGGCGTATATCGAATAAGTATACCTCTGGAAGATCTACTTTATCATCCGGTGTAGCAGATGAAGACATTCTATTCAAAATCTACGTACGTCGAGAAGCAAAAATAGCGAAGAATTTCTTGCTTGCAGACCAGATTCGTCAGGAGATGCTTGATAAAGGTATCCTTTTGGAGGATACGTCTGATGGTCGTACCGAATGGCGAAGGGTTTAAATATATGCGGCAAGCAACAACGTCTGATAACTCTGGATCTTTCTTGCCTTCATATTGGGAAACTGCAAAAAAAGATTTAATGAATCATGATCGTATTATGCATAAATTAATTCCGCAGTTTGGAAGTTTTCATCTTGTTAAGAAAGGAGAACCATTTCCTACTCTATTGTATTCAATCATCAGTCAGCAGCTCTCTATTAAGGCAGTAGAACCTATATGGAGAAAATTCCTGATAGCTTTTCCTAGGACTAATCCAGATGACATATTGGGATCTAGTTATGAAAAAATTATCGCTTGTGGGCTATCCAAACGTAAAATAAATTCTATACTTGAGCTGGCTAATCACTTTAAAGCTAAGAAAATAGATGTTAAAAATTTGATAATGATGGATGATGAAGAGGTAATCACTGATTTAACCCGAATACGAGGAATAGGTCGATGGACGGCGGAAATGTTCTTAATATTTAATTTGCTTCGCCCTAATATTCTGCCCTTGGACGACCTGGGGCTACTCAGGAGTATTAGCATTAACTATTTCTCAGGAGAGCCAGTTTCTCGTAGTGACGCACGCGAGGTTTCAGCTAATTGGGATCCATGGAAAACTGTAGCAACTTGGTATTTATGGTACAGCCTAGATTTAGTTAAAGAGAAAATATGAGTAAAATAACATTCCTTGAATTTGAAAAACCAATCGCTGATCTAGAAGAAAGACTTGAGAAACTGCGTCTCGTCCAAGAAGATCTAGGAGTAGATGTTTCAGGAGAAATAGGCCGCCTAGCAAAAAAAATTCAGGAATTGACACAAAATATCTATAGAAGGCTAACACCCTGGCAGATTTCTCAGGTCTCTCGTCACCCACAGCGTCCTTATACGATGGATTATATCAATGAGATATTTACTGACTTTCATGAGCTACATGGAGACCGAGCTTATAAAGATGATCAGTCTATAGTGGGTGGAATTGCACGTTTTAATGGACAACCATGTATGATAATAGGTCACCAGAAAGGTCGTAATACTGAAGAGAGAGCTCGCAGAAACTTTGGTATGCCTAAGCCAGAAGGCTACCGCAAGGCTTTGCGTCTAATGAAACTTGCAGAAAAATTTGACTTAATAGTTTTTACTTTTGTTGATACTCCTGGTGCTTTTCCAGGTATCGATGCAGAAGAGCGTAGTCAATCAGCAGCAATAGGATATAACCTCTATGCAATGGTAGAGCTAAAGGCCCCATTAATTTGTACCATTATTGGTGAGGGCGGTTCAGGGGGGGCTTTAGCAATTGCAGTTGGTGATGCGGTGCTAATGCTACAGTATTCTACGTATTCGGTTATTTCACCAGAAGGCTGTGCCTCAATATTGTGGAAAAATGCTGATTATGCAGTTGATGCTGCAGCAGCACTTGGTCTTACTGCGCAGCGTGCAAAAATGGATGGCTTGATTGACAAAATTGTAAATGAACCATTAGGAGGCGCTCATCGAAACCCTAAAAAGATGGCAGCCTTACTAGAAGAATCTTTGATAGATACAACGTGTCAGTTTCAGTGCATGAATAAGCAAGATTTGCTAAATAAACGCCATGAGAGACTGATGAACTTCGGTAAATTTGAGGAATTGGGGGCAAAAAAATAAGCATGATAAATTCATCTATTGCCTGTATTTTCGAATCTCTAGAAAGCATTTTTTTAGAGATAAGAAACTCATTGCGAGATGACTTTCCAACAGAATTTTTGAGGGTAGGTTTGGCCTATAGTGGAGGGTTAGATTCTAGTGTATTATTAAACATAGCTACAAAATATGCTAACAAAACTAGACTTAAATTACTCGCGTTTCATATAGACCACAGCATAAACTCTAAATCAGAGCAATGGTCTCGCCATTGCTCCAAAGTTTGTAAAAAATCAGACGTAGAATTTTATACGCATAATGTCTTGTTAAATCAAGGTAGAAAGACTTGCCTTGAAGAAGATGCAAGAATCAGCCGTTATGCAGCTTTAGGTAAGCTATGTATTCAACATCAGGTTGGAATATTGCTAACTGCTCATCACATAGATGACCAAGCTGAGACGATATTACTACAACTGTTGCGTGGTTCGGGCGTAGCTGGTCTCTCTGGTATCGGAAGATGGAATAAAGCACCAGCACTTCTGAAAAATAATAAAATAGTGGTTGCGCGACCCCTGCTTAATATATCACGTGCAGAGTTGGAAAATTATGCTGTATCTCAGCGGTTAGATTATGTAGAGGATGAGTCTAATTATGACACACACCATGCTCGAAATGCATTGCGTCATCATTTAATGCCAGTGCTAGCTAGGGATTTCCCTGGGTTTCAAAAACGCTTTGCACGCAGTGCAGTACACATGCAAAATGCCCAGTTTCTTTTAACTGATCTGGCAAAGAAGGACATGCTACTATGTGCAGATGGAGATTGTCTTAATTTGCAGCATCTTCGTCAGCTAAGTGAAGAAAGGATAGACAATCTTTTAAGACATTGGATTAGGTTATACCAATTACGCATGCCTTCCAAGGCTTTAACTGCCGAAATTCGTAAGCAGTTGTTAGGAGCAAAAATAGATTCCCAGATATGCGTGAGTCATATAGGCTACCATATCAGAAGTTATCGCAATCATCTATTTTTAATTAAACGGAATAAACCCGACTACTCCGATATAGTGTCCCAAGAATTCCATTGGTGTGGTGAGAAAATTGTGAATTTCCCGAAGTTCAGGGGTGCACTTCATTTCGACCAGAAAGAGCAAGGCATTTCAGCTAAGTGGCTGCGCACAAAAGAATTAAAAATTCAGCTACGCTCTGGCGGAGAACGTCTCAAGCTAGAATTTAATAGGCCTACAAGAGATATAAAATACTACTACCAAAGTTTCGGTATACCTCCTTGGGAACGAGATTATTTGCCGGTAGTGACAATTGCAGGAGAAATTATATTTGCGGCTGGAGTCGGCATGAATTACCCGAAATTGGGGTCAGGTACGGGAATATATATATCACTAAGTTGGCATATCAATTAATATATGTTGAATATCTGAAAATAAGTAGATATTACTTCCACTAACTCTTTTTATTTCAGTTAACATGTCGTTTTGACATATTGTTTTTAAAAATTTTATGGCTTTGATTGTACAAAAGTATGGTGGCACTTCGATGGGCTCCATAGAACGCATTAAGAATGTTGCAAGTCGTGTTGCCAAGTGGCATAAAGCTGGTAATCAAGTTGTTGTTGTCACATCTGCTATGTCCGGTGAGACTAATCGTCTTTTGGGCCTAGCAAAAGAAATCAGTGATCAACCTGATCCACGAGAGCTTGATATGCTGGTTTCTACTGGGGAACAAACCTCTGTAACATTGTTAGCTATGGCGTTAAAAATAATCGGCGAAAAGGCAGTCTCTTATGCTGGCTGGCAGATACCAGTAAATACTGATTCTGCACATACGAAGGCGCGAATTAGTTCAGTCAACGACGTTAAAGTTAGGCGCGAGCTAGACGATGGAAAAATTGTTATTATTGCTGGGTTCCAAGGTGTTGATAAACTTGGGAACATTACAACTCTAGGACGTGGCGGTTCCGATACTTCAGCGGTTGCTGTAGCAGTTTCATTAAAAGCATCCGAATGCATGATATATACTGATGTTAATGGGGTCTATACTACTGATCCACGGGTAGTACCAAATGCTCGTCGTCTGAAGACAGTGCACGTTGAAGAGATGCTAGAAATGTCTTCACTCGGTTCAAAAGTACTACAAATTAGATCAGTCGAATTTGCTGGAAATTATGAGATACCTATAAGAGTATTATCTTCCCTCACAGACCCTCTCATGCCTTTGGAAGAAGAAGCGAATTCTGGGACGCTAGTTACTTCGTTTGAGAAAGAAATTAATATGGAAAAAATTGCTGTTACTGGTATTGCATTTAACAGAGAAGAAGCCAAAATTACTGTTTTGGGAATACCTTATTGCCCTGATATAGCCCACCAAATCTTGGAAATGGTCTCTAGCGAGAATATTGAGGTCGATATGATCACTCAAAGTCGTTCGAAGGACGGTACAAATGACTTCACTTTTACAGTGCCTCGCAGCGATTATAGTAAAGTCAAAAATATTTTGGACGCCAAAAAAGAAAATATTGACGTGGATGAAATAACTAGTGACTCTGGGGTATCAAAGGTTTCAGTAATTGGCGTTGGCATGCGTAGTCATGTTGGAGTTGCTTCGAAAATGCTTCGTACTCTATCAGAAGAAAATATTAATGTACATATGATCTCAACTTCTGAAATTAAGATTTCAGTACTAATTGATGAAAAGCATATGGAAAAAGCCGTAAGTGTCCTTCATAATACTTTTGATTTACAAAATAGCTAGTTTCAATAGTTATTATGCATTCGATATGATAGTATAATTTCTTTCTTGTCTACATTTATTATAAGTTCTTGGAGGCGTGGCCGAGTGGTCGAAGGCACTTCCCTGCTAAGGAAGCATATGAAATTAAATTCGTATCGTGGGTTCAAATCCCACCGCCTCCTCCAAAAACTGGATTTAATGTCTCAGAGACAGCACGATGTTTAGGGATGTATAGACGTGCCTTGGCACGTAAGCTTGAGAAAGACCCGCTAGATAAATGATTATTTACTAGATATTTAACGCAACATGCTGTGTGTAAGAATAGTTTTTGGTGCCCGAGGCCGGAATCGAACCGGCACGCCGTTACCGGCGAAAGATTTTAAGTCTTTTGTGTCTACCGATTTCACCACTCGGGCAAGATTACTTGTCAAAAAACTTCTATCCTCAACTACAATCTCGCAGAATCGATGTTACGCCTCGGACGCGACGTACGCTACGCATCAAACGTGCTAAGTGTACTGTACTCTGTCTTCAATTAGTATTGTGAATACTAATTGAGTCATTAATTGATCTTTACAACCGTTTATTCTAACATAAATTAATATTAGCAGCTGAATCGCCGATCTCATTTGGAACCTTGGCTAGTAATAAATTTCTTTACATTTGAAACACTGGCTGCCATTACTTCAAAATACTGAGGCAAACTTTCTATATTTTTCAAATTTATTGGCGGTTCAGCATAGTAGCCTAATGCCTCATAAATAGTCTCATTAAATTTAACTGGTAATGCTGTTTCTAGTACTATCATTGGTGTACCAGGGGATATATGCTCACGGGCTACTTTGATACCATCAGCAGTATGAGTATCAACTATAATTCCATGAGAATCTTTAGTTTGGCGAATAGTATTTAATCGTTCTTGGTGATTTGATTGACCAGATTTAAAACCAAATGCGCTAACTTTTTTGAATTCGTCGCCATCACTTCCTTTTCTACCTGATAAACAAAAGCTACCAGTTTTCTCTAATTTACTAAATAGGTGCGTCACACGATCATAATCTCTCTCCAGCAAATCATAAATAAAGCGCTCAAAGTTAGATGCTTTACTAATGTCCATACTTGGACTGCTAGTATGATATGTGTTCGATGAACTTCTTACTTTGTATGTACCAGTACGGAAAAATTCATCTAATACATTATTTTCATTAGTAGCTACTACTAACTTATCGATTGGTAAACCCATCATACGTGCGATATGGCCAGCACAAATATTACCGAAGTTACCTGAAGGTACAGTAAAAGATACTTTTTGGGTATTTTTAGCCGTAGCATTTAAATAACCACGAAAATAGTACACAACTTGCGCGACTATGCGAGCCCAATTGATAGAATTAACAGTACCAATTTTTTGGGAGTGTTTGAAAACATGATCGTTAGATACTTCTTTTACAATATCCTGACAATCATCAAACATACCTTTGATTGCAATATTAAAAATGTTTGAGTCTTTTATACTAAACATTTGTGCTGCTTGGAATGAACTCATTTTTTCGTGAGGTGACAGCATGAAAACACATATACCTTTTTTCCCACGCATCGCATACTCCGCAGCACTACCAGTGTCACCAGAGGTAGCACCAAGAATATTTAATGTGGAATTATTTTTAGATAAAGTATACTCAAAAAGATTGCCCAATAATTGCATTGCCATATCCTTGAAGGCAAGCGTTGGACCGTTCGACAATGATTGTAATATTAATTTATTATCACCATTTTCTTCAAGAACACGTATCGGCGTAATATCATGGGGATCTTCCCCTTGTCGTACATGTTGGTATATTTCTGCACTGTAAGTTTTGTGAATAAGTTTTTCTAAATCGTCACGAGGTATATCAGTGATAAACTTCTTAAGTATTTCAAATGTTAAGCTAGCATATGATATAGTGCGCCATTGATCTAATTCTGAGTGGGTAATTTTTGGATACTCTATGGGTAAATATAAACCACCGTCTGGAGCTAAGCCGCTCAGTAGAATTTCAGAGAATTTTTGTTCATCATGATAGCCACGAGTAGAAATATAATTCATATAGTAAAATTGTCTAATTTTTAGAGTTTGGAAAGTCTATTTTAGATTATAGCTCCCGTTTTAACTAATGCGGTAGCAATAAGTTCTTCATTGATTAATTCTTATCTAGTACTATATATAGGTTAGGAGAGAACCTAGGTTAGGAGAGAACAATGCTACGCACGCAGTCTATAATATACCCAATATTAGGAAATATTTTCGTAGTGTCAGCACCTTCTGGCGCCGGAAAATCAACTCTGGTCAATAATCTATTACAGCAAGACAAAAGCATCAAATTGTCAGTTTCTCACACTACCCGTCCTCCGCGTACCAATGAAAAAAATGGGCAAGAATACCATTTCATGACATTAGAAGCTTTTCACGCACGGCGTAACCAAGGTGAGTTCTTAGAATATGCCAAAGTTCATTCAAATTATTATGGGACCTCTTATCTCACAGTCAATGAGATAATTCGTTCAGGGGAAGATATTTTGTTAGAAATTGATTGGCAAGGTGCGAGGAAAATTAAGGAAGTATTCCCACACGCTGTCGGAATATTTATTTTACCTCCTTCAATTTCTATACTCGAGGAGCGTTTAAGAAAACGTGGTCAGGATAAGAGAGAAGTGATCAATCATCGGATGCTTGCTGCTAAGAGTGAAATTTCCCACGCTCCTGAATTCGAATATGTTATCCTTAATGAAGATATTTCATCCGCATCTTCAGAATTAATAGCAATCGTTAAAGCTACTCGTTGCCGTTTTCCGAATAAAGCGGTTCGAAATTTATCATTATTTACCCAACTGGGTATGAATACTCCAACCTAATTTAGTGTTATTTTCTCGGAAAAATATATCATGTCTGATGTCAATATCGAAGACTGCTTAAAAAATATTCCTAATCGCTTTCAACTTACTCTCTCTGCTGCTTATAGAGCACGTCAACTGTTGCAAGGTCATGCTGCAAAAATTGAATCAGAAAATAAAGCAGCCACAGTTGCTCTCGGCGAGATTGCCGTAGGTAAAGTTGGTATAGAGATGTTAAACAAAGTACCAGGTTAATTACTATAAAATACGGTTGTTCGTCATTCAGTATGAGCTTGGAATCTCTAGATGTAAATTTGTTGCCATATTTTCCCGCTAGAAAGCTAGTGGAACCTACTAGCTTAGATAAAAGATCTGCGGACCAACTCCCTCTAACAACTTACCAACCCGATATTTTGCCGGTTAAAAACTTGTTTCAGAAACTTGCCGGGTATTTAACATTATCTGAGTTAGGAAGGGTCCGAGAGGCTTATTATTTCTCAGATGAAATGCATCTAGGGCAGACCAGAAAGTCTGGGGATCCATACATTTCGCATCCAATCGCTGTAGCTGAGATTTGTGCTGATTGGAAACTAGATGTACAGGCCATCATGGCAGCATTATTGCACGACGTCATCGAAGATCAAAATGTTAAGAAAGACGAACTCATAGAACGTTTTGGTGCACCGGTAGCAACCTTGGTAGACGGTTTATCAAAGCTAGAGAAAATTAAATTTCAGAGCAAGGCTGAAGCACAGGCGGAAAATTTTCGAAAGATGCTACTGGCAATGGCACGTGATGTACGTGTAATTTTAGTGAAGTTGGCAGATCGTCTCCACAATATGCGTACCCTGGGTGTAATGGTTCCAGAAAAGAAACACCGAATTGCTCATGAAACCATGGATGTATACATCCCAATCGCACATCGCCTTTGCCTTAACAATATCCACCGTGAGTTGCAAGAACTCTCATTTTCATACTTATATCCTTTTCGTTATCGCACTTTATGTAAAGCAGTTAAGTCAGCACGTGGTAATCAGCAGGAAGTCGTAAGTAAAATATTTAAATCGGTAAATAGTAAACTAGCAGAAGCTAGAATCAAAGCTCATGTAAATCGCTGCGAGAAAAGCCTATTTGAAATATATCAGAAAATGCGCAAGAATCATTTATCATTTTCACAGGTGCTGGAAATTTATGGTTTCCGAATTGTAGTTGATACTTTGGCCAACTGTTATTTATCATTAGGTATCTTGCATGCACTCTACAAACCAATGCCAGGGAAATTTAGGGACTACATTGCGATTCCGAAATTAAATGGTTATCAATCTCTTCATACCACTCTCATAGGTCCTTATGGTACTCCAGTAGAATTTCAGATACGTACTGAAGTTATGCATCGTATCTTTGAGTCTGGCATCACCACACAATGGCTTTACAGAGGTGGAGAAAATCTTCTTAAAGACTTACAGCAACGCACTTATGACTGGTTACAATCATTATTAGATATTCAAAAGAAAACTGGCGATTCAGTCGAGTTTTTAGAAAACATAAAAATTGATTTATCTCCCGACTCAGTCTACGTTTTTACCCCCAAGTCTAAAATTGTCGCTTTGACACACGGGGCTACAGTCCTAGATTTTGCATATACTATTCATACTGATGTTGGCAATCAAGCAGTTTCTGCCAAGATTAATAACGAAGTAGCAGGAATATATACAGAGCTGCATAACGGTGACATTGTAGAAATTACCACTTCGAACAGTTCTTACCCGAATCCTAACTGGCTCAGTTTTGTACATACTGGAAAGGCACGTTCATCAATTCGACATTGCTTACGTGCTATTAGCTTAAGCAAGTCATTAGCACTCGGTAAACAACTTTTGTCGCAAGCGTTAGAAAAGGTAAACTTAAGTCCGGTTCTATCGACTATGGCAGTAGATTACATACTGTCTGAATTCAATGCACAGTCGCTTGATGAAATTTATAGCGATATCGGTATTGGTAAACAAATGGCTCCATTAGTAGCGCATCGTATTACAATGCTATTAAAAAAAGAATCACTACCAATTAAAATAAATCCCATGGTGATATACGATAGCACTAGTATGTCAGTAGATTTTTCAAGATGTTGCCAACCAATCCGAGGAGATAATATAATTGGTCAAACCAAGCATGGACAAGAAGAGAGTTTGATCGTACATGCTAAAGATTGTATAATTGCAGAGAAGCAGTACAAAAAAAAATCCCGGAAGGTGGATTAAATCCCTGCTATGGGACCAAAGTGTAACTCGCCGTTTTGAATGCCGTGTTAAAGTTATAGTGTATAATGACAAGGGTGTACTAGCCAAGGTTGCAACTGAGATCGGCAATTCGGATGCTAATATAATTTATGTTAGAATGGACGATTGTAAAGATCAATTAATGACTCAATTAGTATTTACAATACTGATTGAAGACCGGGTACACTTAGCACGTTTGATGCGTAGCGTACGTCGCGTCCGAGGCGTAACATTGATTCTGCGAGATCGTAGTTGAGGATAGAAGTTTTTTAACAAGTAATCTTGCCCGAGTGGTGAAATCGGTAGACACAAAAGACTTAAAATCTTTCGCCGGTAACGGCGTGCCGGTTCGATTCCGGCCTCGGGCACCAAAAACCATTCCTACACACAGCATGTTGCGTTAAATATCTAGTAAGTAATCATTTATTTAGCGGGTTTTTCTCAAGCTTACGTGCCAAGGTGCGTCTATACATCCCTAAACGTCGTGCCGTCTCTGAGATATTAAATCCAGTTTGCACTAGCGTTTCGTGAATTCTCTCCCATTCCAAAGTTTTAAGCGATGTAGAACGATCACTCAGCTCAACTGCACTCGCACCTGCGATATGTCCAAAAGCAGCTTCAATATCGTCAGTATTGGATGGTTTAGCTAAATAATGGCAAGCGCCGAGCTTAATAGCTTCAACTGCAGTGGTAATACTAGCAAATCCTGTAAGAACCACAATCAGGATCGTTGGGTCGTGTATATGCAATGCTTGTATACAACTTAGACCTGAAGCACTCCCATTTAGTTTGAGATCAACCACTGCGTATCCTAGAGAATTAGATTTTATGGTAGGCAGAGCTTCTTCAAGGTTTGATGCAGTAAATACAGTATAACCTCGTCTCTCGAAAGAACGTCGAAGAGTGCGTAGAAAGGTACAGTCATCTTCAATGATTAATAATGGACGATCGACTTTCATGTATTGCTTCTTCATCAAAGATGATGGCAGATAATGGTAATGTAAGTGTGACTATTGCCCCACGCTCTTCTTGGTTTACTGCAATTACTGTTCCTCCTAGTTTCCGAGCAATATTAACTACAAAAAATAAGCCTAGTCCACTCCCAGGATTTCCTTTCGTTGACTGATAAGGCTTCCCTAAGTGCAACAACATATCGGGTCTAAATCCAGATCCACTGTCAGTTATTACCAAAACTATTTCACCTGAATCGCAGGTTACTTTCAATCTTAGCCATTTAGGGGATGCCTCTAAGGCATTATCAAGAACATTGTAAATCATTTGTTTAAGAGCAGAATCAAAAACTACAGGTATATCTTGTTTGATTTTATTTTCGTAAATAAAAGAAATAATTACTCTAGTCTTACACCAATTTTTCACTAACTCATTCAGGAAAGTGTTTATTGTAGTTTTAACTGATGATTCACCGAGTGTTTCTCCTGCTGACAGTAAAATACCGCTTACAATACCTTTACAGCGTTGTATTTGCGTTTGCATCTCGCCGATTTCTTGTAGTAGCTCTTCATTATCACTGAAATCTGGTATGCGACGCCAATCTCCTAGTATAACCGACAAAGTAGCTAACGGTGTACCTAGCTCGTGCGCGGCACCGGAAGCTAGTAAACCCATTCTGATAATATGGTCTTGCTCAGCTGTGCGCTGTCGTAAGTCTGCTAATTGGGCATCTCTAGAACGCATATTTTGACTAATACGAGTTACGAAAAATACTAGTAAGGCAGCATTTAGCATGAAACAGATTAGTAGTCCCTCCACATAAGTTCTGGATAGTGCACCATCTCCAAGTAATACCAAATGTTTAGGGAACAAAGATAAGCCGGCTAAGCAAGCACTAGTCACGATAACTATGATCCAGGTAGACCACATTTCCAACAGTACTGAGCTAAGAGTTATTTGTAATAAATAAAGGAATACGAACGGGTTAGTCACTCCTCCACTAAGAAAAAGCTGAATTGTCAGAATAGCAACATCAACTAGAATAGCTAAGAATAGTTCCCTGTTACTAGCAGTTCCTCTTTTACTCCAGCGTAGATGACTAATTATATTAAAAGCTATCAAGCATCCTAGTACCTTAAGCATACTTAGCAAAGGCAAATCTACATTCAGGAAAAGAATTACAACAGCTATGGTAGTAACCTGGCCGAATACGGCGATCCAGCGCAGTTGAATCAACTGCAACATATTTTCCCGATAAGTTTCTTAAATATAGAGCTTACACACTACGCTCTATATTTAATTTTTTTTCCTATGAATTTATTAGTTCACCATTTCTGGCATCATATTATGATTTAGATGATACATGACCCAAACTGAACCGAATAACATGATGAAAACTAATATTAAAGTAAAAATGAGCGCTAGAATCGACCATCCTCCCTCTGATTTAGTATTCATGTGTAGAAAATAAACCATGTGTACTACTATCTGCAGCGCAGCAAGGCTTAGTAAAGCTAGACCAGGTTCAGAGAATCTATTGATATTCTTGGATATCACAAGCCAGAAAGGAATAGCTGTCAGAATACAAGAAAGTAAAAGTCCAGTAGCATAGCTTTTAAGACTACCGTAGTTGAAGCTATCTCTATTACCTAGGTGAATGCTTTTTTTCTCAGGACATTGGAAAGTCATGGTAAAACTCCCATCAAATAAACGAAGGTAAAAACACCTATCCAAATTACATCTAGGAAATGCCAAAACATCGAAAGACACATCAGACGTCGACTATTCTCTGGTGTAATACCATAGTAATAAACCTGGAACATCAAAGTTATGATCCAAATAATACCGAACGCTACGTGTAGGCCATGGGTTGCAACTAGTGCAAAAAAAGAACTTAAAAAACCACTACGCTGCGGGCCATTTCCCTCGCTAACTAGATTCAAGAACTCATAAGATTCAAGTCCGATAAAGAAAATTCCAAGGGTGCAAGTAACGGCTAGCCAAGATAGAAGCAAAACCTGGCTCTGACGCTTAACTTCTAAAATCGCTAACCCATAAGTAATTGATGAGGCAAGTAGCAGAGAAGTATTAACGGCAACCAATTTTAGGTCGAATATCTCAGCCCCAGTAGGTCCACCTGCGTAATTTCTACCCAAGACTGCATATGCTGCAAAAAGACAGGTAAAAACTAAACAATCACTCATCAGGTAAAGCCAGAATCCTAGAAGTGTGCCATTTTCTGGATGATGTTCTTTGGCGTGAAAATACACGCTCGGGTTGCCCATACTATTAACGCCTGTATTTATATTAAACATTATTATTAGCTGCCAATAATTTAGTGCGTTCACTCTCTGTAAAAACAACTTCATCTGTAGAAATATAATAATCGCGGTTGTAGTTAAATGTGTGAATGATAATAACAGCTAAGGTACTAAGGAAAAATATACCTGCTACCAACCACATATTCCAGACTAGAGAAAAACCGCAGGCTGCGCTAAGTGCAGCGATGATAAAGCCAGACCCAGTATTTCGAGGCATATGAATTTCCGAAAAACCTTTAATAGGACGAGTGTAATTGCTAGACTTCATGTTGCTCCAGGCATCATTGTCGTGAACTCTTGGTGTAAGAGCAAAGTTGTAAGACGGAGGTGGTGATGAAGTTGACCACTCCAGCGTGCGCCCAAGCCATGGATCTCCAGTCACATCGCGCAGTGATTCACGTCGACGAAAACTGACTATCAGCTGCATCGCAAACGATGCTATGCCAAGAGCAATTAATACAGCGCCAAAAGCTGCTATTTGAAACCATATTTGCAATGATAAATTTTCAAAATGACCAAGACGCCGAGTTACACCCATTAGGCCTAATACGTATAAAGGCATGAAAGCGATATAGAATCCTATCGTCCAGAACCAGAAACAACATTTTCCCCAAAATTCATCGAGTTTGTACCCAAATGCCTTTGGGAACCAATAATTTATACCGGCAAACATCCCGAATAGTACGCCTCCTATAATTACATTATGGAAATGAGCTACTAAGAATAAGCTATTATGTAAGACAAAATCAACTGGGGGCATAGCTAGTACTACTCCGGCCATACCACCAACAACAAACGTAATCATGAAACCGATAGCCCAGAGCATTGGTAACTCGAAACGAATACGTCCGCGATACATTGTGAATAGCCAATTGAAAACTTTAGCTCCAGTTGGAACAGAGATGATCATTGTTGTAATTCCGAAGAAGGAATTAACACTAGCTCCAGATCCCATAGTGAAGAAATGATGCAGCCAAACCATATAAGACATAACGGTAATGACGACGGTTGCATATACCATTGATTTATATCCGAATAAGCGCTTTCCGCTGAAAGTGGATACTACTTCTGAGAAAACACCAAATGCTGGTAAGGCTAGAATGTAAACCTCAGGATGACCCCATATCCATATTAGATTTACATACATCATGGGGTTCCCGCCCATATCATTGGTAAAAAAATTACTGCCTAAGATTCGGTCCAGGGAAAGCATACCAAGAACCGCAGTTAGAACTGGAAAAGCAGCTACAATCAGAACATTTGTACATAGTGCAGTCCAGGTAAAAACTGGCATTTTCATCATATTCATGCCAGGAGCACGCATCTTAACGATAGTAGCAACAAGGTTTACTCCTGACAACAGTGTCCCTACTCCAGCAATCTGTAACGACCAAATGTAATAATCTACTCCAACATCCGGACTAGCTAAGATACCGGATAATGGGGGCATTGCAAGCCAGCCAGTATGAGAAAATTCCCCAATAAATAGGGAAATCATTGTAAGAACACCTCCAAATACAGTCATCCAAAAACTTAGGTTATTAAGAAAAGGAAAAGCTACATCTCGAGCACCAATTTGGAGCGGTATCACATAATTCATCAAGCCAGTGACTAAAGGCATAGCCACAAAGAAAATCATAATTACGCCGTGTGCTGTGAAAATCTGATCATAGTGGTGTGGAGTCAAAAATCCGGTATGTTCACCAAAGGCGAACGCCTGCTGCGCTCGCATCATCAAGGCATCTGTAAAGCCCCGTACGAGCATAATCAGTGCAAATACTACGTACATAATACCAATTTTCTTATGGTCAATACTAGTAATCCAATCGCGCCACAGTATCCCCCAAAGTTTGTAGTAAGTCAGCATGCTAAGAACTGTTGCGGCCCCAGTAGCAACCATTATAAAAGTTACAACAAGGATTGGCTCGTTGTAAGGAATTGCTTCCCATGTAAGACGGCCAAACATTAACTTAGTGAAATTAATATGATCTAACATTTTCTGCCCTTCGGTTAAAAAGCCTATAAGATGTTGTAGTGAAGCCACAGCATACTACCCAAATAAATTAAAGTATGGCTAAAAAGGGGTGTGACACTGCTAGACACGCCTTAATTTCTTTCATCCACTGCTGACGCAATACAGCGGTTGAGTATATCGTGGTAAAGATTCGCTTCGACTGAACCATAGTAACTTACCGGTTCTTTAATGCTCGGTCTTTCAAGTTTTAGGTAACCTACGCGATCTAACTTATGATCAGTATTTTGGATTTTTTTGACCCAATTATTAAAAGCATCTCCAGTCATGCCGTAAAATTTAAAATTCATTTCAGAAAATCCAGACCCACTATAGTTAGCTGAGAAACCATTATATTTCCCTGGTTGGTTAATTACTGCATTCAAGGAGGTCTGCATACTTGGCATTGTATATATCTGACCAGCTAATGTAGGAATAAAAAAGGAATTCATTGTTGCTGAAGATGTAAGATTGAAGTGAATTGGCACATTGATAGGTGCTGCTAGTTCATTTACAGTTGCTATTCCCTGCTGAGGATAAATAAATAGCCATTTCCAATCTAGAGATACTACTTCCACCTCAAGTGTCTTAGCATTAATAGGAATGGGGTGATTTTTATAAAGTCGTGATAGTGGCCGATACGGATCCAGGTTATGAGTATTAATCCAGGTTAGCGTACCCAATGCTATGATAATTAAGAGTGGTGCTCCCCATATCAGTATTTCTAATCGGGTAGAATGATCCCAATCTGGTTCATAAATTGCCTTAGCATTATTCTTGCGATACTTCCATGCAAACCAAATAGTCATGGAAATTACTGGAATTATAATGATGAGCATCAAGAGGGTGGAAATAAGTAATAGGTGGCTCTGTTGATGAGCTATATCGCCCGCTGGGTTCATCACAACTGTATTGCAGCCAGTTAATAAAACCGCACAGCAGAGAGTTAGCAAACTCTTAGATTTAAAAGTGGCCATGAGTACAACTTAATAGAATTTTAGTTATCCCTAGTGTACACCTACTTGTGTGCGTTGGCGATTAGACGTTTTGTCCTACCCCTTAAATTGATCAAGCTACTCTACCATTTTGATCAGAGTATACAATATAGTACTGAATATGCTACTTTAGACTAAAAAATGTTCCTAAAAAATTATCAAAACTGATGCTGCACGGAATTCTAAATTAGAATACCTAGAATATAAGGTGACTCGTCAAGCAGTTATAGAACAAGCTTTTTCTGGTACATTCTGGAATCATGCTAAACTTGGCATTTATAGTTGCGTGTGTTGTAGTACACCCGTATTTAAATCAATCTCCAAGCTTTATTCTAGTCGCAGTCTGACTAGAATAAAGCTTATAAAGCCAGAAAATTTTCTAAAGCGCTTTGATAAAATTAATGACATGATTCGAGATAAAGTTTTGTGGAAGACATGGGATACTCGTCTTGGATACGTATTTCGTGATGGTCCAAGACCAACTGGATTACGCTATTGTATCAGCTCTGTAACCTCAATCTTCGAGTTTCCCAAGGTGAAGATATGAAATTCTTATTTGATGTTTTTCCAACATTACTTTTTTTTTGTACCTTCAAGTGGAGTGAGGGGAATAACAATGCCATACAAGTTTTAGTAAGCAATTTTTCTTGCACTTCTCAACAAGTTCCATTGCTATTGGCCACAGTAGTAACCATTTTCTGGACAATTGGACAGATTGGTTATTTATTATTACGTAAGAAGAAAATTGATACGATGGTATGGGTGTCTTTGTTCATCATGTGTATATTTGGCGGTGCTAGTATGTATTTCCACAATGAGAAATTTATTAAATGCAAGCCAACTTTTCTTTATTGGATATTTGGCTTAGTACTGCTTATTAGCCAAATATTAAAGAAAAATCTGATCCAGACTACTATAGGAAATAAGATACTTTTACCGGAGAAAGTTTGGGGGCGTATTAGTCTTTTATGGAGTGTATTTTTCATAGCTCTCGGTTTCTTAAATTTGTATGTCGCTTTACATTTCTCAACGGTTTTTTGGGTAAATTTTAAAATATTCGGATGCTCTGGTTTGATGCTTATTTTCCTAATTGGCCAGACCATCATACTTTCTAAATCTTTCAAGGACTGAGATGAATCAAGGAGCTGATGCTATCAACATCATACTAAAAGAAAGACTTAAACCATTAAATTATTTGGTAAAGGATGAATCATCATCCCATATCGGACACTCTGGTAACTCTGGAGGTAAACATTACAAAGTATGGATAGTTTGCTTAGATTTTGAAGGAAAAAACCTCCTAGATCGTCATAGATTAGTGTACGATTGCTTAGGAAGCATGATGCATACTGAGATTCATGCACTTTCTATTAGTGCATTAGCACCATCCGAACTAAATGAAAATCATTTTTTAAAAAATTACTAGTGACGAAACTAATTTCGTCCCCTCGTTTATCTATTTATCAGCACTTTACAATGAAATTTAAATCTTCATACTTATTAACAGTGCTTCTTGCGATTTTTACGTTATCTTCTATTGCGAAAGACATTGCAATTGTGAATGGTCAAGGTATTCCATCTTCATATGTAGATATACTCGTTAAGCAATTTTCTCCACAGGATAATCAAACTAACCTGGAGCTTCGCAATATAATCAAGGAAGAGCTGATTAATCGCAAAGTCCTAGTTCAAGAAGCGAATAAACTAGGACTGTATAATAATGCTGATATTCAGCTACAAACTGATATTGCACGTCAGTCAGTGCTAATTCACGCATTAATGACAAACTTTGTCAAGAAAAATACAGTTAAAGATGCGGAGATAATCACTGAATATGAAAAATTCAAGGCTAATGCTATACAGAAGGAATATCATGTCCTTCATATACTTTCTGATAGCGAGAATGATGCAAGGTCAATCATAGTAAAATTAAAAGAGGGAGCAAATTTTCAAGATTTAGCTAAGGACATATCGAAAGATCCAGGTTCCTCAACCAATGGTGGTGACCTTGGGTGGATATCGTTGTCTTCATTTGTGAGACCTTTCTCAGATGCACTGGTATCCCTAAAACCAGGTCAATTAACCGAAATTCCAGTCCATACAAGGTTTGGTTATCATGTTATTAAACTAAAAGAAATACGCCAAGTTAAAGTTCCCAAAATTGAAGAGATTAGACCGCAAATTACCGAGAAAATACGACAAAAAAACCTTCAAATTTACAGGAAAAATTTATATGCTAAAGCAAAAATTGAATATCTTTCTTAATGTAGGTATGACCAAGAAATTATTCCAGTCGAGCTATTTAAACGGTGTTAAGACGGAAACATACAGTAGAAATTAGTATCACAGTATAACTGTGGATTAAATTAGGAATGTTGGGTACAACATTCCCTGCTGCTCTTCTCAATTGTGTGACTCATTACTTCCAAAAGACTAGCTTTTAGCATCTCTTTTTTAAAAATTGTTATAGGATTAGGAAGTTGCTTCTTTAGTTAGGTCTCTTTGCCTGAAGATTCATGTAACCTACTTGAAATACAAATGAATTTCTTTGATTTTTTCTCGAAATTTGAAATGTCTATGTCGACCGATGCATCATTCTTCACAACACTTTTTTCTATAGTAGTTATAGATTTAGTATTGGCAGGAGACAATGCAATTTTGATCGCATTAGCAGCCCGTGATTTGCCGGCATATTTACGCCGTAAGACAATATTCTGGGGCACTATGGGAGCAGTCTTTACTAGGATATTAATGACCGTTGGTATTGTTCAGTTACTATCGGTACCAGGATTAATGTTGGCGGGTGGGATAGCTCTTTTATGGATCTCATATAAATTGATGACACAATTAGATGTAGATAAAACTTGTGACACAAAGGCAACCAGTATGTCTTCGACATTAAAGACTATTATAATCGCAGACACTGTCATGGGCATTGATAATACTTTGGGAGTAGCAGGTGCTTCCAACGGAAGCATAACCTTAGCCATTATAGGTTTATTGATTTCGATCCCAATAATGATATCAGGTTCAAATTTAGTTTTGAAAATCATAAAAAATTTCCCGATTATGATCTTCTTTAGTACTCTAATCTTAGTGTACACTGCAGCGCACATGATTACTATGGAACCTTTAATAAGCCCATTTATATATAGCGCCCCGGAATTAATATATGTGATTTATATAGTGAGTTTCTTTTTAGTATTCTTTAGCAATTTCTTAGGCGCAAAAAAATATTATGAGAAACATAGGAAATAAATTATTCTTAATACAGTAAGAATAATTTCTGAAAGTCAATCCCATTAATTATTCGACTATATAATGCTTCTAGCTTCATCAAGAGCATCGCTGATTCGATTAACACCGATAACTCTTAAACCTTTTATCTCCTGTTTGAGAACATTAGCTTTAGGTATTATAGCAATCGAGAATCCCAGACTGGACGCTTCTTGCAAACGCTCTTTACCACCTGGTGCAGGCCTAATTTCTCCAGATAAGCCAACTTCACCAAATATCACTAGTCCACGTGATAGCGGCTGGTTACGTATAGATGAGTAAAGTGCTAGAATAACTGCTAAGTCAGAAGCTGGTTCAGTAATCCTAATGCCGCCAACAGCATTTATAAATACATTATGCTCAGAAGCAACAATGTCAGCATGACGGTGTAAAACTGCTAGAAGCATTGCTAGGCGATTTTGGTCCAAACCAACCGATAAGCGCCGTGGACTTGACGAATGCGAAGAGATATCAACCAAAGCCTGTATCTCTACAAGTAGTGGTCTTGTACCCTCCTGAGTTACCATAACGCAAGAACCCGGAACTTGATTATCATTGCATTGCGACAAAAATAATGCTGAAGGGTTCGAGATGCCTTTCAATCCCCTCTCTGTCATAGAGAAAATTCCAAGCTCATTAACTGCACCAAATCGGTTTTTGGATGTACGTACTAAACGATAACTAGAATTAGGATCGCCCTCGAAATATAGTAATGTATCGACAATATGCTCCAACACACGAGGACCAGCTAGGGAACCTTCCTTAGTAACGTGACCAACTATGATTATGGTAATACCAGAATTTTTTGCAGCACGTGTTAGCTGAGCCGCGCATTCACGTACCTGTACTACTGACCCAGAAGCTGAATGAATATTTTCAGAAAATATAGTCTGAATAGAATCAATCACTACAACGCTAGGATTCTGTTCTACTAGTGTACTAAGAATTTTTTCCAGTTGAATCTCAGTCTGCAAATTAAGGCGATTAGTGTCTAGTTCTAGGCGCCTAGCACGTAAGGCAATTTGCGAACTAGATTCTTCTCCACTTATATAAAGAACCTTATTAACTTGTGATATGTTAGCAAGAGTTTGTAGCAATAGGGTAGATTTACCTATGCCTGGGTCGCCACCTATTAGTATTATACTGCCAGTGACTAAACCGCCCCCAAGAACTCGATCGAATTCCTTTATACCAGTACTAAAACGTTCCGTATCAACCATGCTAACATCAGCCAGTTTTATAACAGATGCTGTTTTTATAAAACCGTAGTAAGGCTGATTCGAGAAATGCATGTTCGCTGGTTCGACTGCAGTCTCTACTATCGAGTTCCATTTCATACATGAAGGACACTGTCCCATCCATTTGCTTGCAGTACTATTGCATTCAGTACAGGCATAGTTGATTTTGACCTTAGACATCTATCTTGTATTCACCTTGCTTTTAATTTACCAAGATACTAGTTTATTTAGTATGAAGTCTCATAATTCTACTACCTTAACTCGTATAGCCAAAGCGCACATCAACTCGTAACCGATGGTCCCTGACGCATTTGCTACTTCATCTATAGGTAAGCCATCCCCCCA
>Ga0256412_1000003_pt1 | contig 29458 bp, 27 predicted proteins | sample WCR_74metaT_FD_190055 | JGI IMG/M metagenome (GOLD analysis project Ga0256412, IMG submission 190055) | Metatranscriptome of seawater microbial communities from Monterey Bay, California, United States - WCR_74 (Metagenome Metatranscriptome) | ecosystem: Environmental > Aquatic > Marine > Coastal...
CTGGTATATACTGCTATTCTAGCAATTATAGAGTAGTTATAAACTTTAGTTTTTCAGAAATCGCATAATGCTACGAATTTCTTTCCTTAACAGTTATCATATTCTTGGACAAGCATGTGCGCTTAGTTAGAAGATATGAACTGGCTGGTCAGTGAAAGCAGGGGGCAGTGGTGTGCCATTCGACAAAGTGAGAATTTCATAACTGGTATCAGTAACTAAGATAGTATGCTCCCACTGTGCGGATAGGCTACGATCCTTGGTTTTGATAGTCCAGCCATCGTTCATTTGACGGATACCACGATGACCAGCGTTAATCATTGGTTCAATTGTAAAAATCATGCCTTTCTGTAACTTTTCTAATGTACCAGGACGACCATAATGCAACACTTGGGGTTCTTCATGAAACGTTTTCCCAATGCCGTGGCCGCAGAATTCACGTACCACGCTATAACCGGATTTTTCTGCATGTTGTTGAATTGCATAACCTATGTCACCCAGGTGTATACCAGGCTTAATTTTGGATATACCTAGCCACATACATTCGTAAGCAGTATCGCCTAAGCGTTTAGCCATAATTGAAGGTTCTCCTACATAAAACATTCGGCTAGTATCACCATGATAACCATTCTTTATGACTGTAACATCAATATTTAAAGAATCACCATTCTTTAATATCTTTTCACTTGGTATGCCATGGCAAATAACATCATTAACAGAAATACATGTGGCCTTTGGATAAGGTGTATGTCCAGGCGGACAATAGTTTAATGGCGCAGGTATAGTATCTTGTACATTACTCATGTATTCATGACATAGTCGGTTTAATTCATTGGTGGTGATGCCAGATTTGACGAATATAGTAATATAATCGAGTACCTCTGAAGCCAGTTTACCAGCAGTGCGCATTCCGATTATGTCTTCAGGAGTTTTAATAAAAATAGGATTCATGATATATAGATTAAGCTAATTCTTTGGTAAAAGCACAATATTATCCAAAACAAGACCTAGAAATATTATAAATGATGCCGGTTAGATATGTTTAAAGATTAGGGCAAATGGTTGGAGGGTAATTTTTTAGACTATAATTGCTCCGATGGCAAAGCGCCTCTGAAGTTTTTAATTTAATTCTTAAAAGTTCGAATTCGCTCGGCTCTAAAGGGTGCTGTCTACTTTTTCTCTAAAAAGATAGTGACTGAGCGTGTTCTAGGCTTAACCCTGGAGAAAAAATGTCTGTAACAATGAGAGAAATGCTTGAAGCCGGTGTCCATTTTGGACATCAAACACGATTTTGGAACCCAAAGATGGCGCCATTCATATTCGGCCATCGTAACAAAATTCACATCATTAATCTCGAGAAAACTCTGGTTATGTACCAAGAGGCAATGAAGCGTATTCGTCAATTATCATCTAACCAAGGAAATATACTCTTTGTGGGCACTAAGCGTCAAGCCCGGGAAATTATCGCTGCCGAGGCAGCGCGTTCGGGTTCTCCTTTCGTTGATCAGAGATGGTTGGGCGGTATGTTAACGAACTTCAAAACTATTAAAACTTCAATAAAACGTCTAAAAGAGATGGAAACATCTATTGAAAACGGTTCATTCGATAGAATGAGTAAAAAAGAGGGTTTAATGTTTCAGCGTGGATTAGTTAAGCTCCAGAAAGCTATCGGCGGTATTAAAGACATGGGTGGTATCCCTGATGCTATATTTGTCGTTGATGTTGGCTATCACAAGGGAGCCATAACCGAGGCTGCTAAGCTAGGAATACCAGTTATTGGTGTGGTGGATACAAATCATTCTCCAGATGGAGTTACTCACGTGATACCAGGTAACGATGACTCATCTAAGGCAATAGCCTTGTATGCAGGCGGAGTAGCTAACGCCATATTAGATGGTCGTAACAGCGGAGTAAACGGTGTTCTAGATGTGATTAGAGGAGAAAGTAATGATGATTTCATTGAAGTCAATGAACAGCTTTAATCTTTAGATCTGGAACCCTTAATTTTAGGACAGAAAGGGGCATTCGCGCCCCTTTTTCCATGTTTATACCAGATATGCTTTCCAAATTTATACTTAATCGTATTGTGAATGACAGACATTATTTAGATGATTTAGTTATTGAAAATTCTGGTAGCAATAGCATTGAAGATATTAACTGTATAACTGTAAGGAGAATAGTATGGTGGTAATTACGGCAGCAATGGTAGGCAAGCTGCGCGCAAAAACCAGTGCACCGATGATGGAATGTAAAAAAGCGCTGACTGAGGCCAAAGGAGCCATAGATAAAGCAGAAGAAATATTACGCGTAAGGTTGGGTGGTAAGGCTTTCAACGCCGCTTCTCGTGTGACTGCTGAGGGTGTAGTGATTGCCCATATTTCCGGTAGCCTTGGGGTATTACTAGAAATTAATTGTGAGACTGATTTTGTCACCAGAAATGATGATTTCCTAGATTTAGCAAATTCTTGTGCTAAGCTCATCATAGAACATAACCCTGCTGATTTGGATGCTCTGTCTGCTCTACCATTAAATAACAGCACCGTTGAACAAGTTCGATCTATCCTGATTGGTCGCATCGGAGAAAATATATCGATTCGACGGTTTATTAGATTTGAGACTAGTAACAAGTTAGTTTCCTATATACATAGCAACCGCATCGGCGTGATGGTCGAGTACAGCGGCATTGATGAACAAGTTGGTAAAGATGTAGCAATGCACATTGCTGCAATGAGACCTGTTTCATTATCTTCTACTAAAGTTCCTATTGCTCTCATTGAGAAAGAACGCTCTATAGCAGCTTTAAAGGCAGAAGAATCAGGAAAAAACCCAGATATCATTAAGAAAATGATCGAAGGTTCAATACAAAAATTTCTCAAGGAAGTCTCCTTATTTAATCAATCTTTCGTTAAAAACGATAAGCAGACTGTGGAACAAATGCTAAACTCAGCTAATACCAATGTTTACTCTTTTTCCATCTTTGTAGTTGGCGAGGGTATTGAGAAGAAAAATGATAATTTTGCCGCAGAGGTAGCATCAGCAGTGGCTTCAGCCAATCATCGAGCATAGTAAAAATATGGGCAGAGGAAAAGCCCATATCTCTCTTCTGAGAATTCCTTCAAGTTGAAACTCAGGTGTTATCTTTTTATAAATCAGAGTAACCAGTAGAAAATCTAAGATCCTGTTACTAAAAGTAGATTTCATCGTTAGCTTACTCTGATGATAGTTCTACGCTCCAGGTTTTTAGTACAACCATCAACTAGAAAGTGACTCAGGCATAGATTATGACAAAATCACCTTATAAGCGTATTCTCCTAAAACTCTCCGGCGAAGCGATGATGGGAGATGATCCCTATGGCATCAATCGTGCGACCATTGAGCGTATGGTCGCCGATGTTGCTGAAGTGGCTAAATTAGGAGTGGAGCTGGCAATTGTAGTAGGCGGAGGCAATATCTTTCGTGGCGTTGCACCGGGTGCGCAGTGTATGGATCGTGCTACTGCTGATTATATGGGAATGTTAGCAACGGTGATGAATTCACTAGCATTAGCCGATGCATTCCATCAAGTTGGGATAACGGCCCGAGTGATGTCAGCAATCAGTATTGAACAAATAGTGGAGCCGTACGTACGACCAAAGGCACTGCAGTATCTTAAAGAAGATAAGATTGTTATTTTTGCAGCAGGCACTGGAAATCCTTTCTTTACTACCGATACTGCAGCAGCATTACGTGGCTTAGAAATTGGTGCTCAAATCGTTTTGAAAGCAACAAAAGTTGATGGAGTATATAGTGCTGACCCAAAAAAAGACCCATCAGCGACACGTTATTTACACATTACTTTTGATGAGGCTATAACCAAAAATCTACAAATTATGGACGGCACTGCATTTGCTTTATGCCGTGACCAGAAATTACCAATCAAGGTATTTTCTATTATTAAGCAAGGCTCTTTAAAGCGGGTAATCTTAGGAGAAAATGAAGGTACCTTAGTGTATGTATGACTAATTTTTGATCAAAAATTAGTCATACGAGCTTATGATGTATTATGCTTACTCTTAGAATTGTTCTTTTTATAGAGGGAAATTATGACTATCGCTGAAGTTAAAAATAACACTGATTGTAGAATGCAGCGATCACTTGAAACCTTGCGAGCTAATTTAGCTAAAGTACGTACTGGTCGTACTCATACTGGGATTCTTGATCATGTCATGGTGAGTTACTATGGTAGCTTAACCAGTCTAAGCCAAGTTGCTAGTGTTTCTTTAATAGATGCACGTACCATTGGTATTCAACCATGGGAGAAAAAACTAATTCCAATAGTTGAAAAGGCTATTCGTGAATCGGACATGGGTTTTAATCCTTCTACTCAGAGTGAGGTAATTCGAGTATCAATCCCGCCGCTTACAGAAGAACGTCGTAAGGAAATAGTAAAAGTAATTAAGAGTGAAGCAGAAGATGCAAAAATTTCGATTCGTAACATCCGACGAGATGCTAATGACGCTTTAAAGAAATTGATTAAAGAAAAACAATGTTCAGAAGATGAAGAGCGCCGTTCACAAGAGGAAATCCAGAAGTTGACTGATAAATTTATCTCTGAAATAGATAAAAAAATGATAGAGAAAGAACATGAGATTTTGACTATTTAAAAAATATCAGTAAATTTTCTCACAAGTTTTTCTTACTTTATTTATCTATGGTTCACATAAGCTCTACTCAAACGTTACCAGATACTCAGAAAGTACCACGGCATGTCGCTATTATCATGGATGGTAATGGTCGATGGGCAAGTTGTCGCTTCTTGCCACGGATGGCTGGTCATGGCAAAGGTGTTGAAGCAGTGCGTTTAGTAGTTGAAGCTTGTGTAGTACGCGGTATTGAGTATTTAACACTTTTTGCTTTTAGCTCAGAGAATTGGCGTCGTCCAACTAATGAAGTATCATTATTGATGCGTCTATTTATGGTAGCTCTAGATTGCGAAATTGGTAAAATGCATGCTAGTGGTATTCGATTGAAAGTAGTTGGTGATCTAAGCCGTTTTGATAGTAAACTGCGTAAAATGATTGACGATGCAGAATACAAGACTGCTGCCAACAGTGCTATGACCGTTACAGTATGTGCTAACTACGGTGGTCGATGGGATATAATGCAAGCAGTACGGAAGATGTTGGATTCTCGCGTAAAGATGCAATCTATCGGGAAAAGTCCCTTTATGTTTTTTGAAGAAGAGCTTTCACAGCATCTGGCAATGTCATATGCTCCAGAACCGGATCTATTCATTCGAACTGGCGGTGAACAACGTATCTCTAATTTTTTGCTTTGGCAGTTAGCATATAGCGAATTGTATTTTACCGATACCTATTGGCCGGATTTTGGTGTTGATGAATTAGAAAGGGCAATTTTTTCTTATCAACAACGAGAACGTCGCTTTGGCCGAACTAGTATTCAACTAAGTGAGCAGCCTTCCTCATGCTAAGAAATAGAATTATTACATCTACGGTTTTATTGACAATACTGATGCCAATTTTCTACTTTAATTGCCTTCCCTTGCTATTGTTAACATCAGCAGTTTTCTGTACCACAGCACTCTGGGAGAATACAAAAATATTTCGTATAGCTAATAAATATACTTCTTTCTGTTCGGTAACTATAGCAGGATTTCTTTCTTTTGCTATTTACTACAGCTTAGATTTGAGTTGTGTATTTTTATTTTGTATAGCAATTTGGCTTTTTTGTTTTATGCCCGCCTTAATTTTTGGTCTACCAGCAGTAGGGAGCTTCTATGATAAGTTAGTTGCCATTGGCTATATCACTACAATCTTTGGTTTTTTTCTAGCAATTATAGTATTGTTCCAGTATTCTAGGATTTATCTACTATCAGTCATGTCAATCGTGTGGGTCGCTGATGTTGGCGCTTATTTTTTCGGGAAATTTTTTGGGTATTATAGGATAGCTCCTTCAATTTCTCCGCATAAATCTTGGGAAGGAATAATTGGTGCCTGGATTTTAGTTATTTTTATGACAGTCTGCTTTAGTTCTTTGACAAGATTTAAAGAAACCCTTCCTATACTTTTGGTAAGCAAATGGGGGTGGCCTTCATTATTGATACTTACTACCTTATTAGTGGCTGTAAGTGTAACTGGTGATCTATTTGAATCTTTATTAAAAAGACGAGTATGTATTAAGGATAGTAGTGGTTTATTGCCTGGCCACGGTGGGGTACTTGATCGTATAGATTCCTTAATACCGGTACTTCCCCTGGCTGCCGTATTACAACTAAAAATCTGGTACTGAATCGGTATGAAAAATATTACTGTTCTAGGGTCTACTGGTTCTATTGGTATGTCGACGTTAGAGGTCCTATCTCTCCACCCAGAGAAATATTCGATATATGCTCTAACTGCGCATAGTAGTGTAGAAAAGTTAGTAAAACAGTGTCTTCTCCTAAAGCCAAGGTTTGCAGTTGTAGGTAATGCTTCAGCAGCACGAGCGATGAGTGTTTTGCTACGTGATAAGTCCTCGAAGACAGAAATACTATACGGTAAAGATGCTTTATGCCAAGTTGCTAGGGCTGATGAATGTCATACAGTAATAGCAGCTATTGTTGGTGCTGCAGGTTTAGCACCAACTTTAGCTGCAGTTAAAGCCAGTAAGAAAATTTTGTTGGCAAATAAGGAATCGATTGTTATGTCAGGGCAGATATTTATTGACTCTGCTAAAGAAAGTGGTGCATTACTATTACCTATCGACAGTGAGCATAATGCAATTTTCCAGTGTTTACCATATGGCTATCAATGTCAATCGCAGAGGTTTGGTGTGGAGAAAATTATACTTACTGCTTCTGGGGGACCTTTTCTAAATCGGCCAATAGAGCAAATGGATACTATTACACCTCAGGAAGCAATATGTCACCCAAATTGGGTTATGGGACGTAAGATCTCTGTTGATTCTGCAACTATGATGAATAAAGGACTAGAAATAATTGAAGCACATTGGCTTTTTGGAATATCTGTACAAGATATAGAAGTAGTAATTCATCCGCAAAGTATAGTGCATTCTATGGTTTCTTATACAGATGGTTCAGTAATAGCGCAATTGAGTAACCCAGATATGCGCGTCCCGATTGCTCATGCTTTAGCCTACCCAGAGCGTGTTGTATCCGGCGCTCTATCTTTAGACCTTACAGCAGTTGGAAGACTAGAATTTAGTAAACCTGACCTGCAGCGCTTCCCCTGCCTGAAGTTTGCGTACGATGCACTGCTATTAGGTGGATCAGCTCCTGCAGTATTGAATGCTTCAAACGAAGTAGCTGTTCAAAACTTTTTAGATGGAAGAATAGGATTCTTTATGATTCCCCAAGTAATAGCTTATGTTATGGATAGAATGCCTCTCTGCGCAATAAGCGACATTGATTCATTGATTGAACAAGATACTCTCGCACGTCAAGCAGCACATTCTTTTTTAAGAATGCAGTAACTCTGATCTTAAATTAAAAATTACTTGTTGATAGCTTAACAGTTTCACTATGTTAAGCTATGGCTATGGTCACTGAGTTTTATTGGACTTTTAAGTAAACTTGAAATAATAACTTTTCACTGAAATTCTGTACTTGGTTTTGCCATGGATACTACAATGAGAATAGCCATAGTGAATGAAAAAATTGATGGAAATCGTTGCTAATGAAACTACATTCTCCCCAATCCCTTTCTGCGTTACGTATTTTCTGCAGATTAGCTGCCCTTATTGCTTTTATACTCTTCTGTAATCAATCAATGGCAGTACAGATGTTTACAGTTAAAGATATCAAGGTAAGCGGTATACATCACATTGAGCTTAGTACTATTTTAGGATCTATCCCAGTACATATTGGCGAGAGTTTTACTGATAATAAAAGCGAAAAAATAGTTAAGAAACTATATAGAACTGGATTCTTTAGAAACATACAAGTTACATTTAAACACAATATAGTAACAATCAAACTGGAAGAGAGGCCATTGATTTCTAAAATCAATTTTTCTGGGGTTAGTGAATTTAACAAAAATCACTTGGTCCAAGCTATGAAGAAAATCGGCATTGGGAATTTTTATGTCTTCAATAAGGAAAAAATACACCAAGCCGAACAAGAACTGATAAGGTACTATCTCCTCTGTGGTTTATACGGTACTAGGGTAAAGACTGATGTAGTTGCAACTGGTAATAATAGGGTGAGAATTACATTTATAGTGAACGAAGGTACAGATTTCCATGTTAGAAAGATAAGTTTTATTGGTAACAAAATATTTTCAGATAAGGAGCTTAATAACCAAATTAAGCTCCATACACAAGATTGGTTTGCATTAAATATTAAGGCTAGCCGATATGTAAAAGAAAAATTGTTGAATGATCTTAAGAGGATAAACCAATATTATCTGAATCACGGGTATATCCGAATGGCTATAGATTCTACAAAAATAGCTATCGACTCACACAAAAAAGATGTCTATATTACTGTAACGATTAATGAAGGTGAAAAATATAAAGTCTCAAGGCTTAGAATGAGAGGCAAAATACTCGGACATAATAACGAGTTACGATCACTAATTAATCTAGAAAAAGATGAAGTATTTAACGCAAAAAAACTTGAAGAAGGAGTTGGTAATATACTAGATAAACTTAGCAATTCTGGCTATGCATTTGCTAGTGTAAGTATCAATCCTGAATTGGATCGTGAAGAGAAAAAAGTATCACTTACTCTCTTTATTGATCCTAACAAGCGTACGTATGTTCGCCGTATCAACATTGCTGGTAACACCAAGACACACGACAGAGTAATACGTCGTGAATTTCGTCAACTTGAAAACTCTTGGTATGATGGATCTAAGATTAAGTTATCACGTGATCGTGTACGGCGACTCGGTTACTTCAAAGATGTTTTCATTGATACTAGTAAAGTGAAAGATACTTCTAACCAAGTTGACATTAATATGTCGGTAACCGAACAACCCACTGGAAGTTTCCAGATTGGCGCTGGTTTTTCTCAAACAGAAAAAATAAGCTTCTTCAGTTCAATACAGAAGCAAAATATCTTTGGTAGTGGTAATGCTATTGGCCTAGATATTAATACTAACAGATACTCCCATTCCCTCTCGTTTTCACAAGTTAGCCCCTATATTACTAAAAGTGGAATGAGCCGGACCTATAATGCGTACTACAGTGATGTTCGTCACCCAAGGTATATTTCACAGAACCAAAAAGTGCGCACTTTCGGTGCAAAGATCAAGTATGGCATGCCGTACTCAGAAAAAAACACCGTGTTTTTCGGCATCGGCGCTGAAAGAATTAGTATTAACTCTAACGCTTCTAGTCCGCTTTTATACCAGCAGTACGTTACAGATTTTGGTAACGGGACGCTCGTTGACAAGGGCCTAGGCTACAAAGTGCTTTCAGATTTAGCAACTGCAGCTACTAACAGTTTTCCGCTAACTATAGCTTGGGAAAGTGATAGTCGCAACAGCGTTCTAGCCCCAACTAAGGGCTGCTATCAGAGAGCAAATCTTGAAATTTCACCTTTCGGTACAACACGTTATTATCGTGCGAGCTATCAGCATCAATATTTTAAGCCATTTTTTAGCGATTCTATAATTCTGGCAGTTAATAGTGAAATTGATTATGGCAGCAGCATTAGTAGCAAGCCTTACCCTTTATTCAAGAACTATCATGCTGGCGGTATAGGTACAGTACGTGGTTTTGAGAATTCAAGCTTAGGATTTGGAACTAGTGTTGATCAGTATGGGAATTCAATGGGTGGCACTTCACGAGCTTTCACAAACTTAGAAATTCAGTTTCCTTTACTTGAATCCAGTAATGAGCGGGCTTTGCATTGGTTCATCTTTCTGGATGGCGGGCAGGTATACGCTGATAAAAAACCTATCCAATTGAGTAAATTACGATATTCTGCTGGCCTTGGTTTAAGTTGGATTTCTCCAATAGGTCCACTGAAGATCAGCTACGGTAAACCACTGAATGCAATCTCGACTGATCGACAGCAGTCTCTTCAGTTTCAGGTAGGAACTGGTTTCTAGAAAACTCGCTAAAATAGCATCATATTAATCTTATTAAGATCAATATGATATAAGATTTTACCTCTTTAGAACTTTGGAGAATTTCTTTGCAATCCCTAATTAAGAGCTTCAAATTATCCTCGTCTATCGTTCTCATAGCAGTATTATTATTCTTAGTTGTTCCAACGCATGCTGAAGGAACATCAAGAATTGCTTTCGTCAGCAGCGAACGAATTTTGAGAGAGGCAAATTTAGTCAAATATGCGCAAGCCAAAATTAAGGCAGAGTTTTCTAAGCGCAATAAGTGGCTTCAAAGTCAGGCCAAGAGAGTTAAAAGCGTAGAAGAAAGTCTCTACAATGATCTGGAGAAACTTTCGAAGTTAGAGAAAACTAGGCGTCAAAAAGAGATTGAACGACTAAAAGAAAATTTACAGCTTGCGCGCCGCGAATTTCGTGAGGCACTTAACAAACGTAGCAACGAGGAGTTGGCAACTATTCTAGAAATTTCAACTAAGGTTATTAAAAGAATTGCCGAAGATAGAAAATATGATATTGTTTTTCAAGAAGGCGGTGTATACATTAGCCCACGCATCGATATTACAGATAGTGTATTGAGTATTCTGAATAAATGATCAGTTCTACTAAGGCTAGTTAATATATGAACATTCGACTAAAAGAACTAGTTGAAAACTTGGGTGGCCAATTAATCGGTAATGCGGATATTCAAGTATCTGGGATAGCGTCCCTAAGTGATGCTATCCCATCAGAAATCACTTTTTTGTCTAATCCTAAGTTACGTCCTCAGGCGATACAAACTCAGGCTTCAGCTATTATTCTATCTGCAGATGATGATGATATAGTCGGTGCCCACTATCATGGTGCACGTATTATTGCAGTTAAACCCTATATATACTTTGCGCGTCTAGCTCAATTTTTCGCTGCAAGGAAAATAACTCCTGTGGTGTCTGGAATTCATTCTTCAGCTAATATCGACTCTACATCGCAAATTTCTAAAACTGCCCATATAGCTGCTAATGCAGTAGTTGGTTCCAATACCTTTATTGGAGAAAATGTTCAGTTAGGAGCAGGGTGTGTAATTGGTCAAGGTGTTACAATAGGTAAGGGAAGCTGTCTCTATCCCAATGTAACCGTCTATGATACTTGTCAGATTGGTCAACGTGTCATCATACACTCAGGAGCGGTCATTGGTGCCCATGGTTTTGGTTTTGCTAACGATGGAGGGTCTTGGATAAAAATTCCTCAAACTGGTCGAGTTTTAATTGGTGATGATGTCGAGATTGGTGCTAATACTACCCTTGATCGCGGTACTTTGACTGATACTGTAATTGAAGAAGGTGTAAAGCTTGATAACCAGATCCAAATTGCCCATAACTGCCATATTGGAGCATATACAGCGGTTGCTGCTTGTGCTGGTATCGCAGGTAGCACTAGGATCGGAAGGTATTGTTCAATAGGTGGCGCAGCCATGATTCACGGTCATATCACTATAGCTGACCATGTACACATATCAGCAGCGACTCTAGCATTACGCTCCATTTTTGAACCAGGCCAATATACTGGCTTTTTCCCAATCTCCAAACACAGTGATTGGGGTAAATCTGCTGTTTTGGTGCGCAATTTAAATACAATGCGGGAGAAAATCCGGTTCTTGGAGGAATCCGTCAAACAGCTTACTAAAAAAAATAATGAATACTCCAAATCAAACGCTAGATATCAATCAGATTAAAACCTACTTACCGCATCGTTACCCTCTGCTGCTGGTTGATCGTGTGCTAAATTGGGAATGCGGAAAGTCGATAACAGCGATCAAGAATGTAACTATTAATGAAGAATTTTTTAGTGGACATTTCCCTAATAAGCCAGTTATGCCTGGCGTTCTTACCATAGAGGCTCTTGCGCAGGCTGCAGCTCTTTTATCATTCCTTACTGAGGGCAAAAAACCAGATGAGCATACCGTAGTGTACTTCCTTGGTATTGATAAGGCACGATTCCGTCGTCCAGTTGAACCCGGTGATCAGATTAAACTACAAGTTGAAATTGTGCGTGTAATACGTGGGATATGGAAATATAAAGCAGTTGCTAGTGTAAATTGTAAGACGGCGGTGGAAGCCGAGTTCATGTGTACCATGCAAACCTCAAGCTCTTCTGAGACTGCGATGGTAGATTTTAACCCACCAGAGTGACCCGATCATGATACGTATTCACCCTACAGCTATCATTGACCCTAGGGCTGAATTAGATAGTTCAGTAAAAGTAGGCGCCTATTCTTTGATTGGACCAAAAGTTAGTATCGGCGAGGGTAGCAAAATAGGTCCACACACAGTAATCGAAGGCAATACTACTATTGGACGCAATAATTCGATTTTCCAATTTGGATCCATAGGGGCAGTACCACAAGATAAAAAATATGCTGGTGAATCAACACGCCTAGAAATTGGCGATAAAAATACTATAAGAGAATTTGCCACACTTAATCTAGGCACTATACAGGGGGGGGGAGTTACTCGTATAACTGATAATAATTGGGTAATGGCGTACACACATATCGCGCATGATTGCTATATTGGCAGTAATAATACTATCGCTAATAATACAACTTTGGCAGGACATGTCCATATAGGAGACTACGTGCTTCTTAGTGGATTCACCACAGTACATCAGTTTTGCCGGATCGGTTCTCATGCGATGACGGCTTTTACTACTGCTGTAAGTCAAGATATTCCACCGTTTGTAACAGCTGCTGGGAATCGTGCTAAGCCGGTGGGCATTAATAGCGAGGGCTTAAGACGACTTGACTTCAGCAATGAAAATATTATAGCTATAAAACGAGCCTATCGTATTATCTATCGTTCCCATTTAGCTCTTAAGGATTCTATTTCGCTGTTGGGAGAGCAAGAATCAAGAGCGCCTAAATTTTCCAAGGATCTAAGGCAGATACGTAATTTTATTGAGTCTTCAACGCGGGGTATAATTCGCTAGCCATGGCGAGCCTTCATTCTAGACTGAAAATCGCTATGGTCGCTGGAGAAAGTTCTGGTGACTTATTAGCTAGTTTTCTTCTGCCTCATATATATAGATATCTACCAGATTCATATATACATGGCATTGGTGGCGTAAAGATGATTGAACATGGATTTGTTAGTCATTGGCCAATGGAAAAGCTCTCAGTTAACGGCTTGTTCGAAGTACTCTTTTATTATTTAGAACTTAGAGGTATTCGGGCTTCACTGTATAACCGATTAATCATTGAAAAACCTGCTGTATTTATTGGTATTGATGCGCCAGATTTTAACCTCTCTCTTGAAATAAAACTTCGAAAAGTTGGTATTCCAACAGTACACTTCATTAGTCCTTCAATCTGGGCCTGGCGCGGTAACCGTATCAATAAAATTGCCCGCGCAGTGTCACATATGTTGGCTATATTTCCTTTTGAAGAGGAAATATATCGCAAAGCTGGAATTCCCGCGACTTATGTAGGTCATCCACTTGCACAAATAATTCCTATGGTGCCTGATGTTATTGCTGCGCGTAATGCACTTGGCATCTCAACTTGTAGTAGAGTAATAGCGCTTATGCCTGGCAGCAGAATAGGCGAAATAAAGTACAATACAGCTGTTTTTATACAGGCCGCTAAGGCGCTAACAAAGCGTGATTCTAGTATGCAGTTTATTGTTCCGATGGTTGGAGGAAAGCAAAGCAAATTATTTAGTGAACTAGCTAGCCAAGAGGATTTACAAAACTTAACTATTCAAATTCTAGATGACTTGCCATCTCATACCGCAATAGCAGCGTCAGACGCCGTACTCGTGGCATCAGGTACGGCGTCGTTAGAAGTCGCCTTACATAAAAAACCTATGGTAATTTCTTATAAGATGATGCATGCCACCTGGGAAGTTCTACGCCGTATGAGTTATAAACCATGGATAGGTTTACCTAACATATTAGCTAATGAATTCTTAGTACCAGAGATATTGCAAAACGATGCAACTCCACAAAATTTAGCTGATGCTATTTGGAAGCAACTAGAAGACTATCCAAGACAGATGGTACTGCGTCAGCGGTTTACTGATATGCACTATACTTTATTACGGGATACTGCTGAAGAAAGCGCCCAAGCTATATTACATGTAATTAAGAAGGGCAATTTTTAACTCATAATCCATATTAAGTATTACTTTCTTTCTAATCAATGTTAAATACATCTAATCTTATATCTTCTTTTTCAAAATACAGAACAGATGTGATTTGTGGTGTCGACGAAGCTGGTCGAGGTGCCTTGGCCGGCCCAGTATTAGCTTCTGCCGTCATCCTAGATCCAGAATATCATATCGACGGTTTGCGAGATTCTAAAAAGCTTAGTGCAAAGCGACGCCAGTTATTGGCTGAAAAAATAAAGACTAGCGCTTTAGCATGGGCTGTTGCGGAGTGCTCTGAAGCTGAAATTGATTCCCTTAATATTTTAAAAGCAACTATGCTAGCAATGATACGTGCAGTAGAAAAATTAACTATACGTCCTACGTTGGTTTTGATTGATGGCAATTGTTGTCCATCAATTTCTGTTCACTCTAAAGCTATCATTAAAGGTGACGAGACAGTGCCTGCGATCTCGGCAGCATCAATTCTAGCTAAGACAACACGTGATACTATTTTACAATCAATACATAAAAAATATCCACAGTATGAGTTTCGTAAACATAAAGGTTACCCAACCGCCTTACACCTAGAGCTTTTACGTCTACATGGAGTCTTGCCAGTACACCGCAAGTCCTATGCTCCAGTTCGCGCCATGCTAGGAAATACTGTAAACAAGCATGAAAAATACAATTCCATCTAATAATCCTTCGTACAAACAATTAAAGCAGCTTGCTAATAGTGAGCGTGCAAGACATAAAGCGGGAATTACTTTACTTGATGGTATTCATCTTGCTAATTCTTATTTACAGTACGGCTTCAAACCCATGCTATGCATTACCAGTGAAGCAATGCTAACACATGCCGAAGCTTCATTAATAATTCGTCGATGTGAGGTTAATAAAATACAGTGCATTGTACTTCCAGATAAAAAATATCATGCACTAAGCCAAGTTGAAAATGGTGTCAACTTACTATTTATAGTGAAAATTCCAAAGATAGTAGTTTCTTCAACATTGGTACAGTCAGCTGTACTAATTGATCATTTACAGAATCCAGGAAACCTTGGCTCTATTCTACGCAGTGCTGCTGCAGCTGGCATTAAACGTATCTATTGCTCAGAGGGTAGCGCATCAGCGTGGTCACCTAAGGTCTTGCGAGCAGGGATGGGCGCTCATTTTACGATAGATATCTTTGAGAATGTTGATCTGGTAGAGTTAATAAAGACAGCGCGGGTACCTGTATTTGCCACCAGTTCCTATGCGAAAAAGAGTATTTACCAAACTATCCTAAACAGAGAATTAGCATGGTTGTTTGGTCATGAAGGTAAAGGTATTAGGAAAGAATTGTTGAATTTAGTGGATAGCCAGGTTGCCATACCACATTTTAAAAAAGTCGAATCATTAAATGTTGCAGCAGCAGCAGCGGTTTGTTTTTTTGAACAGCAGCGGCAGATAATAAGCTAGAATTTCTTAGCGCTGGTGCTGTTTCACGGCAGCTTGTATTTCCCGAATTCCATCGCGTTGTCGTTCAACAGCACGCTTATCATGTATTTTTTTTCCCTTAGCTAATCCAATTTCACACTTAATATAGCCATGTAGGTAGTGTAAATTAATAGGTACTAGCGTATATCCAGAGCGCTCAACTTTGGTGATCAGTTTTCTAATTTCTTTTTTATGGAGCAGTAACTTTCGGAGACGTACTGCCTCTGTAACTATATGACTGGAAGCACTAACTAAGGGACTAATATGGGTGTTAAGAAGATATATTTCACTCTCTCTGATAATAACGTAGGATTCTCTTAGTGAGACTCTTTTGGAACGTATAGACTTTACCTCCCAGCCGTGTAGCTGAACACCCGCCTCAAAGCGTTCTTCGACAAAGTAGTCGTGAAAAACTTTTCTGTTATCAATAATGCTCATTTTTCTAATAAAGTTACGCTAGTCAGTTAGAATCTTAAATTATTATCTCGTTAAACGGTTATATTTAATGACAGTAATACAAAAAACAGTTCTTTTGAGACACAGTGCCGAAAAAATGTTCGCGTTAGTCAGCCAGATAGAAGATTATCCACACTTCCTACCTTGGTGTAGCGGTGTGGATATATGCGAACCCAATACTACTGAAAGAATAGTAGCTACACTCAATATAAATTACCATGGTATCAGGCAGTCCTTCACTACAGAAAATACTAATCTATGTCCAGAAAGCATACGTATGCATTTAATAGAAGGTCCTTTTAAGCATTTAGACGGTAATTGGAGATTTAAAGAATTAAGTGATGATGCTTGTAAAGTACAATTTAATCTATGTTACGAATTTTCTAATCGCTTTTTAGAAAAGATAATCGGCCCAGTATTTGACGTAATTGCTAATAGCTTTACTGATTCTTTTTGTAAGCGTGCTGATGCTATATATAATAACTGATCTTTCTATATGATAATATAGATACAGCTAATTAATATCTCCTGGATCTCTGTATTTCTAGTGTGTTTAATCTTCTTAATGCTTGGTTTTCTTTTTATACGCATATAAAACCAATATAGACATAGATTTTTCCATATTCCAGACATATTTGTACTTCGAGGACACATAGGCTAGGTAAATTTTACATTCTTTTATACAATCCGATTTTGAGCCAGTAGGGAAAAAAATGCATCTACTCCAGAAAGCACTCGCATTTGATGATGTGCTACTAGTTCCATCCTTTTCAGATGTATTACCCAAAGATACAATACTTACAACACATCTAACTCGTAATATAAAAATTAACATTCCTTTCTTATCAGCAGCAATGGATACTGTAACTGAGGCACGTTTAGCGATTTCCATGGCGCAAGAAGGTGGAATGGGTATTCTTCATAAAAATTTAGCTCCTCAGGAACAAGCACATGAAGTCTCAAAAGTTAAGCGTTTTGAATCCGGCGTTGTACGTGATCCAATTACAATCTCTCCTGGTATGCGCATCCACGAAGTTATTGCGTTATCTGAGCAGCATGGAATTAGCGGTTTTCCAGTGGTTGAAGGAAATCGTTTAGTCGGAGTCATTACCAATAGGGACTTACGCTTTGAAAGGGAGTTAAATTCAGAGGTTAAATCTAAAATGACTCCTCGTGATAAACTAGTTTGTGTTAAAGATGGTGCTGAACTCTCAGATGCCAAACGTCTAATGAACAAACATCGTTTAGAGCGTGTTATGGTGGTCAATGATACATTCGAGCTACGTGGCCTAATAACAGTAAAAGATATACAGAAGTCTACATTACATCCTTTAGCTTCTAAAGATAACCAGGGTAAATTGCGAGTTGGTGCAGCTGTCGGTGTTGGATCTGAAAATGAAGAACGTATCGAATTATTAGTGAAAGCTGGTGTTGACGTTATTGTAGTTGATACTGCTCATGGTCATTCTAAGGGTGTGCTTGACCGAGTTAAATGGGTTAAAGAAAACTTCCCTCATATAGAAGTTGTTGGTGGTAATATCGCGACTGCTGCTGCTGCCAAAGCTCTAGTCGACCGTGGTGCTGACGCAGTAAAAGTTGGTATTGGCCCTGGTTCCATTTGTACTACACGCATTGTGGCTGGCATTGGTTTGCCACAGATTTCTGCTATTTCAAATGTTGCAAAAGCCCTTAAAAATACGGGGATCCCAAATATTGCTGATGGCGGGGTCCGCTTCTCAGGTGATGCTGCCAAAGCGTTAGCAGCTGGTGCATCAACTGTAATGATGGGGAGCATGTTTGCTGGAACTGATGAAGCACCGGGGGAAGTGATCTTATTTAAAGGACGTAGTTATAAATCTTATCGCGGGATGGGTAGTTTAGGCGCGATGTCCGATGGTTCTGCTGACCGCTATTTTCAAAATCCAGCAGACAGAGTAGAAAAATTTGTTCCAGAAGGAATAGAAGGTCTTGTTCCCTATAAGGGTAGTATCTTGACTATTCTTCATCAGTTAATTGGCGGAATTCGTTCTTCAATGGGCTATTGTGGCTGCAAAACAATCGATGAGTTATATGAGAAGGCTGAATTTGTTGAGATCACTTCAGCTGGCATGCGTGAATCACACGTTCATGATGTTCAAATTACTAAGGAAGCACCTAACTATCACGCTGATTAACAAAATTTTTTTAGAGACTTTTACCTTTAAGAAAAATTTTACTGTCAATTGTACAAGCTATTTGTTACTACCTCTTTTGGATTAGCCACTATCATACTATGTACCCAAAAATTCTTATTCTCGATTTCGGATCACAGTTTACACAATTAATTGCCCGACGTGTCCGAGAAATCGGTACATTTTCTGAGGTTTATCCTCACGATGTATCCGAGAAATTTATCCGAGACTATAATGCAGCTGGCGTGATTCTATCAGGTGGCCCAAATAGTGTTGTCAAAGCCAATGGTATGCCGCGCGTACCACCGTCTATTTTTGAGTTAGGTGTACCAGTATTTGCTATTTGCTATGGCATGCAAGCAATGGCTGAACAACTAGGTGGAAAAGTTGAAGTAGGTAGTATGCGTGAATTTGGCTATGCTGAACTGCGCACACACAGCCAAACAATGTTACTGGAAGGAATAGTTGATTTTTTAACATATGATTCGCATTCTATCCTAAAGGTTTGGATGAGTCATGGTGATAGAGTTAGCTACCTCCCCCCAGGTTTTAAACTAATAGCATCAACCCAAGATTGCCCAATAGCTGGTATGGAAGATGAAAAGCGTAATTTTTATGCAGTACAATTTCATCCGGAAGTTACTCATACAACTCAGGGAAAAGCAATATTAAATCGTTTTGTCACTGATATTTGTGGATGTATACCTAGATGGAACATGCCAAATTATATTAATGAATCTATAAAATTAATTCGTGATCAGGTGGGAACAGATGAAGTAATTCTTGGTTTGTCTGGAGGTGTTGACAGTAGTGTTGCTTCTACTTTGATCCATCGTGCTATTGGTAACCAACTAACCTGTATATTTGTTGATCATGGTATGCTAAGGCTAGAAGAAGCTAAGACAGTAATGAACATGTTTACCAAAAATCTTGGTGTTAAGGTAATATATGTTGATGCTTCTACTCAGTTCAGCAACTGTCTGGCTGGTGTGATTGACCCAGAGACTAAACGTAAAATCATTGGACGTGAATTCGTCAAAGTATTCCAAAATGAGTCCAAAAAACTAGAAAATGCTAAATGGTTAGCCCAAGGAACAATTTATACAGACGTAATAGAAAGTGCTGGAAAAGATAAACCTACTGCTCACACTATAAAAAGTCATCACAACGTTGGAGGTCTTCCAGAAGATCTAGATTTAAAATTGCTAGAGCCATTACGTGAATTATTCAAGGACGAGGTGCGTGCACTAGGTGTTGAGCTTGGATTACCAGACACCATATTATATCGTCATCCTTTCCCAGGACCAGGTCTTGGCGTGCGTATTCTAGGCGAAGTTAAGAAGGAATTTGTTGAATTTCTCCGCTATGCTGATGCCATCTTCATTGAAGAACTTCGTAGTACTACGGATGACCAAGGAAAAACTTGGTATAGCAAAGTGAGCCAGGCCTTTGCTGTATTTTTACCTGTAAAATCTGTTGGGGTGATGGGTGATGGTCGCACTTATGAGTATGTAGTAGCCCTACGTGCGGTACAAACAGATGATTTTATGACCGCGCACTGGGCGCACTTACCATACGATATGCTGATGCGTGTATCCAATAGAATTATTAACGAAGTCAGAGGAATTAATCGTGTAGTATACGATATTTCAGGAAAGCCTCCTTCAACTATTGAATGGGAGTAGTATGGTCCGTAGTACCTCGTAAATTTTTATTGGGAAATTATTTATTTAATACAGAATTTATTATAGGATTGGAATAAGTTTTGGAATAATTTTATCTTACCTTGATTATATACCTCGTTTGACCTCAATTCTTATCCTTAAAAGGAGTATCTAATGACGTTGACTTCCTTGTTACCCTTAGCTGCATTTTGCCTGGTAGTATCTATAACACCGGGGCCTAACAATATCATGCTTATCTCTTCAGGAACTAAATTTGGATTTATCCGTACAATTCCGCATCTATTTGGTGTAGTTTTTGGCTTTGGTTTTGTAATGCTTCTATGCGCAGCAGGCGTAGGAACCCTAGTGTTAGCCTGGCCGTCAATTACTGTCGTCCTTAGAGCCCTGGCTTCTTCCTATATGCTCTTTCTGGCTTGGAAATTACGAAATATATCTTTTATTAAAACAGATTCTAATGATGGTAAAAAACCACTTACCTTTCTTGGAGCATCAGCTTTTCAGTCAGTCAATCCAAGTGCTTGGGTTCTAGGAGCCAGTGGTGCTAGTGCTCTTATGCCACCGATACAGCCCTTCTTTTTATCGGTTATCACATACTGCGTAGTATTCTCTATAATTAATGTGCCATGCCTTGTACTCTGGGCTGGAGCTGGTTCTGCGCTACGTCGTTGTCTTGAGAAGGTAATATGGCAACGTGTCTTCTGTACAGTAATGGTATTGCTAACTGTTTATACAGCAATATGTATATGGTTTGAAGCCTAATAGATAGACTGCTGGGCTTCGTGAGTATTGGTTGAGCTAGTATATTTATAAGCATAATTTGCTTAATATGACTAGATTAATAAGATCTATAAGCCTTAAGATGAGGTAAAGACAGAGTAAAAAAAAAATTATTTGTTTATGAATTTGCCATTAACTTGATCACTATTTTAATAGCCTCTTGTGAAGAGAATACTTAAGATATACAGGTATTTAGTGTCTCTCTGTACTGCTTGCCATATATCCAGTGTACCAAAACTATATTTGTGTACATGTATAGAGGTTGAAATGACTACCAAGCTATGAAATCTACGAATATGTTTTATCTAGCATGAATTCTCAGGGATTCGGGTTTAAAATTTACCTTTAAAGCTTTCCCTCGAATCCCTCTCTTCGCTACATATAATTCTAGTTTTCGCCTAGATATCGTTGTTTCTTTAATGCCTCCACGTTCACTAACACCGGATATCATCATTCCAAGTTTATCTATCGGTTGTACCGCTAAAAGCACTTCATCATCTTCTAAGTCCATTAGCATGGAGCCTCGTCCGCCGCTAGTTAGCGCCTTGCATTCATTTTTGCTAAACACAAGCATATTACCTTTCTTAGAAAAACATGCTATAAAATCAAAATTCTCTAATTTTTTAGGAGGCAGAAGAACCTCTCCATCTTTGATAGTTACATAGTCTTTCCCAGACTTGGACCGTGTTAACATATTTTCTACCCTAGAAGTAAATCCATAGCCTCCAGAGCTAGATAACAGCAAAATTTGACTTGACTGACCAGCAAAATAGTGGACAATAATATCGTCATCATTGGCCAAGTTAATTAACGCTGTTATTGGAATACCATCACGGCTTGGCGTATTAGATAAGCTTTCTACGGGTACTGAATAAATATGACCCTTAGAAGTAAACGCTAGCAGATTATCAGTGGTTCGACATTCAAATTCTTCGTGTAAGGAATCTCCAGGTTTAAATATAAACTGTTTGTTATTTTGAAAATTAGCAGGGTATATACGAATCCAACCTTTCTTCGAAACGACAACAAACACTGGTTCATCCAACTTTTCAATTTTTACCGTAGATCTCTCTGATGCTTTGATTAATGTGCGTCTATCATCGCCGAACTTTCTCTGAGAATTTTCAATATCCTCAATTACTAAAGACTTCATTGAATCTGGATTGCTTAATATATCTAGTATTTTACTTCTTTCATTTTCGAGCGCAGCTCGTTCTTTTTTAATTTTGATACCTTCTAATCGAGTAAGCTGTCGCAGTCGGATCTCGGTTATATCATCAGCTTGTCTATTAGATAATCCAAAAGCTATAGTCAATTCAGTCTTAGGTTCCTCTGAATTTTGTATAATATCCACTGTTTTCTTGATGTTATACAAAATGTCTTCACGACCCTTAAGAATATGAATCCGATCTTCAATTTTTTGAAGCCTAAATTTTGAACGATTAGTCACGGTTGAAAAGCGAAAGTCAATCCATTCACGAAGAATTATTCCTATATTTTTTTGATTTGGATGTCCGTTTTTTCCTATCATGACCAAATTAACCGATGTGTTACTTTCTAAAGAGGTATACGTTAACAACATGCTTATGAATTTTTTCTGTTCTAAACATTTTGATATTGGTTCAAATATTAAGCGCACTGGTATATGACGTCCTGATTCATCACGCACACCACGAAGCATAGATAATACTTGTATCTTAAGCGAAAGTTGTTCCTCACTAAGAGTTTTCCTGCCAATTTTTATCTTGGGATTAGTTAGTTCTTCAATTGTCTCTAATATCTTCTGAGAAGATATTCCAGGGGGTAACTCTGTAATTACCACTTGCCATTGGCAATCCGTCAAATATTCAATTTCCCAAGTGGCACGTACTCGTAAATTGCCTCGACCAACTTCATATATTTCTGAGATCACATTTGGTGGGGTAATAATTTGGCCGCCACACGGAAAATCTGGACCAGGGATTATTTTCATTAATTCGCTATGACTGAGATCAGGCTGGCGAATCAGTTCTATTAATGCTCTTGCTACTTCCTGAAGATTATGAGATGGAATTTCAGTAGCCATTCCAACTGCAATGCCTGAAGATCCATTTAGTAAAACAAAAGGTAACCGCGCCGGTAACAACTTCGGTTCTTCGTTAGACCCATCATAATTTGGTCGGAATTCGACTGCACCCGCATCGATTTCCTCCAATAATAGGGCAGCTATTGGCTGCAATGATGTTTCAGTATAACGCATCGCTGCAGCATTATCTCCATCACGGGATCCAAAGTTACCTTGACCTTCAATTAGCGGGTAACGCATTGAGAAGTCTCTAGTCATGCGTACTAGTGCGTCATATACTGATTGGTCACCATGTGGATGTAATTTACCTAAAACATTTCCAACTACAAGTGCCGATTTTCTTGGTTTGGTGCCTGCACTGAGGGATAGTTTACTCATCGTATATAGAATACGACGCTGCACCGGTTTCTGACCATCAGATATATCTGGAAGTGCCCTACCCTTAACCACAGAAATAGCATACTCAAGGTAAGCATTCTCAGCAAAGGTAGATAGGGCGAGGGACTCAGGATCAGTTACATTAGAAATTGACATATCAGGAAAATTTTAATTTTCTTACGTATACTAAAAAATATATGACTCTTTGATAAACAAAGGGTAGAAATTGGGATTTTAGTAGTATTCAATCTAAAGTATCTACTATATTATTGTGTCCTTCAATCAATGCTCGGCGGGAACTCGCTGCTCCCTTACTCATTAGTATATTTAAATTTGTTTCAGAATCTTTTAAATTAAAATTTCCTAAGGATACCCGCAATAATTTACGAGTATTTGGATTCATCGTAGTTTCCCAAAGTTGCTCAGCATTCATTTCACCTAACCCCTTAAAGCGGGATACATTCCAAAATTTATCTCTTAAGCCACTTTTATATAATTTTCCCTCAATAATTTTTAATTCATTATCATCTAAGGCATAAATTTTTTGAGTCAATCTCTTTCCTTGTATTGGTATATCCACACGATACAGTGGAGACTGTGCGATGTATAGTACGCTGTGTGGGTCAATTAACTGAGGGAAGTGTCGGAAAAATAATGCTAACAACAAAACTTGTATATGTAATCCATCTACATCTGCATCCGATAGTATACAAATTTTTCCATAGCGTAGTTTGCTACGGTCGATAGAATCTTCACTGCTATGTGGGTCTAAACCAATAGCCATCGCAATATTGTAGATCTCGTCGCTAGAAAATAAGCAATCGCGATTAATTTCCCAGGAATTCATTATTTTGCCACGTAAGGGTAAAATCGCCTGAAATTCTTTGTCTCGACCCATCTTAGCAGAACCACCAGCAGAATCGCCTTCAACTATAAATAACTCATTACGACTGATATCAATAGATTGACAATCTGTTAACTTTCCTGGTAGGATGCTCAGCCCTAATGATTTTTTTCTCTCTATTTTTTTTACTGAGCGTAAACGAATCTGAGCATACTTTATTGCTAAATTGGCTATTTTCTTCCCATATAAAACATACTGATTTAACCATAATTCTAGCGAAGATCGAATATACTTAGATATTAGTCGCACAGCGTCACGAGAATTTAAGCGTTCTTTTGTTTGACCTTGAAATTGTGGATCTAGTATTTTAGTAGATATAATGAAGGAGGCTCGTGTGAATACATCCTCTGGAATTATTTTCACCCCTTTTGGCAGTAGCAAATGCATGTCAATGAAACTCTTAACAGCATTAAATAAACCTTCTCTTAGTCCAGACTCATGGGTTCCTCCACCCGGGGTCGAAATCAGATTGACATAGGACTCTCGTATAATAGTACCATCTTCTGTCCATGCCACTACCCAGGATACGCCTTCACCTTCAGTAAATCCTTCTGTTTCAACTTTAGCATACTGTTCACCTTCAAAGGGTGGCGTGAGTAGGCTTGTATTCGAAGATTGATTCAAAGATTCTATAAAATAACCATGCAATCCTTGATCATATTGCCATACCGTACTATCACTAGTCTCAACATTCAATAATTCAATTTTGATACCAGGAAGCAAAGCACTTTTCGAACGTAGAAGACTTCTTAATTTAGATTGAGAGATATCTGGCGAGCCGAAGTATTTGGGATTTGGCCAGGAAGTAATTTTTGTACCGGATCTTTTTCTATCCCTAAAAGCAAGCGGACTAGATTTTAATTTTTCAACTACTTCCCCATTTTCTAAAACTATGCAGTGCATATACCCTTGGCGCCAAACTATAGCCTCCATTCTTGAGCAGAGGGCATTAGTAATTGAAATACCAACACCATGCAAACCACCGGAGAAAGAATAAGCCCCACCGCTGTTTTTATCAAATTTTCCACCAGCATGCATACGAGTAAATATAACCTCTAAAGTTGAAATTTCTTCGTCTTCGTGCAACCCGACTGGAATTCCTCTGCCATCATCTTCAACACTGATACTCCCATCAATATTTATGGTTACTAAAATATTTTTGCAAAATCCACCTAGGGCTTCGTCTAGCGCATTATCAATTACCTCTTGGATAATATGCAAGGGACTTTCGGTACAAGTATACATACCAGGACGGTGTTTTATTGGCTCTAGCCCTTTTAATAGACGGATTGATGATTCGCTATATTCAGTTTTCGATAATTTTCTAGTTTCCATTAAAATATATAATGCCGTATGTAAATGGTTTTTAAGTAATCAATTTGATAAATAATGTTAGTTTTTTAGAAAAGGGTGTAAAAAAACTAGCTCTATATTTTGATGAGATATAGAGAGTATTTGATTAAAGACTTGTATTAATATCTAACTATAGCGTTATTTTCTAAGTTTTATTATTCTTATAAGAAATGATAAAAAAATATGACGATAAAAACAGTATTTTTGCTTTCTGGACAGGGTTCTCAGTACTACCAAATGGGACGCCAACTGTATGATTCTAACACTGTATTTAGACATCATATGAATAGACTCGACCAAACCGTGTTATCCATAAGTAAAGATTCCATTATACAAATTTTGTATCATGATGAAAGAACAAGAAAAGAAGAATTTTCTCGCACTATCCATACCCATCCGGCAATTTTTATGGTGGAATTTTCATTGGCTAAGGCTTTAATATTCTACGGGGTTAAGCCAGATTATCTATTCGGTAGTAGTCTTGGAGAATATGTGGCGGCAGCACTTTCGGGAATGGCTTCTTCTGAAGATATATTAAGAACCATAGTACGTAGAGCACAAAGCATAGAGAATTTCTGCACACCAGGCATGATGCTCACAATCCTGTATAGTTCAGATTTATACCATATTGATACACTGCTTAACCAGCACAGTACTTTGGTTAGCATTCACCATAATAAGAATTTTGTGATTTCAGGCACCCGAAAAAAATTGGTTAAGATATATCAGTATCTAAAAAATAGAGGAATTACTGTATTGAAGTTACCTATATCTCATGGTTTTCACTCACATGCGATAGATTCTAGCTATGCTGATATGCATTTTATAGACACAAATACTTCTTATAAATCCCCAAGAATCCCAACAATTTCATGCCTAAAAGGACATGAAATTAAGTCTATTTATTTTCAAGATTACTTCTGGAATGTAGGACGTCAGCCTATCCTATTCCAAAAAGCACTCAAATATTTATTTGATACTCTCGGGAACACAATCAACTTCGTTGATGTTGGACCTTCTGGAACAATGGCTAGCTTCGTAAAGCGGCATTTAGATATCAAGAATCGTCACAATATCTTTACTATCCTAACTTCACCTCTTCACGAGGTAGACAATTTTTCGAAAATTATTAATGATCTTGGCACTAATTCTGCTGAGGTATATTCTTTGGAGGAAAAAGAATGATAGCTTATGTATTTCCAGGACAGGGATCCCAGAAGAAAGGCATGGGAAAAGATGTATTTGAACTGTTTCCTGAGGTGCTCGCCCAAGCTGATGCTCTACTTGGATACTCGCTCAAAACACTTTGTTTAAGTGACCCATTACAAAAATTGAATAATACCCTTTATACACAACCAGCATTATACGTAGTAAACGCGCTACACTACATGGCGGAGTGTGCTGTCAGCAATGTCTCTCCAGTATTTGGGGCAGGACATAGCCTAGGAGAATATAATGCATTATTTGCAGCTGGTGTAATTAGTTTTGAAGATGGCCTTAGGCTAGTACAAAAACGAGCTTTATTGATGTCGCAAGCTGTACCCGGTAGAATGGCAGCTGTTATTGGACTGGATACTAGTAAAATTTACCATACTCTTAGATCATCCAAATTTGAGAGTATTGAGATTTCTAATCTCAATACTCCATTACAAACTGTGATTTCTGGTAAGAATGATGAAATTCTTGAAGCTAAAATCATACTTGAAAACATACCCCACTGTCGCAGAGTAGTAATGTTGCCTGTGAGTGGTGCTTTTCACTCACAATTAATGAAGCAAGCAAAGATCGAGTTTGAAGAATTTGTGGCCCAATTTTCATTTGGGATACCTAAATTTCCAGTAATATCAAACGTTACTGCGCTTCCCTATAATAATAGCATGACCAAGATTCTTCTCGCTAAGCAGATAACCCATCCAGTAAATTGGGTTGGTTCTATCTATTATATGTTAGACCATGGTGTGAAAAATTTTAAAGAGTTAGGCCCGGGGAAAGTTCTGACTGGTCTTATTAACAAAATTAGTCTAGAAGAAAGACCATCAGTTTAAGTTCTGAATGCTAAGTCGGAAATATTAGGCAAGTTGGGAATGCCTATTATAAATTTTTGATCTAGTAGCGTTTATTCTATTTACCACAATACAGATTGAGTTCAATTAACTACGTTTCTTGAACTCATGAGTTCGCGTATCAATCTCAATCATATCTCCAGGATTTACAAACAGTGGGACCATCAACGTACACTGATTTACCTCAATAGAGTTTTCAACTTTAGCTTCTTTCAATATATTACCTGAGGTGTTGCCTTTGACAGCTGGCTCTGCATAAACCACCCTTCGCGTAATAGTTGTAGGAAGTTCTACTGAGATTGCTTTTTCATCATAGAATACTGCTTCGCACTCCATACCATCTTTTAGGTACTGTAAAGCATTACCTATGCTCTCTTCGTTAATTGCATATTGTTCGTAGCCAGCATCCATAAATATAAATAGCGGATCATCGAAGTAAGAGTACGTCACAGGTTTTTTTTCTAGAATTACTACATCAAATTTATCGTCACCTCGAAAGACATTTTCTTGGGGACTATTTGTAAGCAAATTTTTCATCTTCCATTTATAGGTGAAGCCTGTACGGCTTGAACCGTTCACATCAGAGTTTAGTAAAATCATCGGACTATTATGAATCATGATAATGTTGCCGACACGAATTTCTTTTGCAAGTTTCATGAGTAATATGCGTAAAAGTAAGTTGAATAAAAGACGTTGTGTCTAACTAGTAGAAAATAGTAAACTTACAAATAATTTTTAAAAAATCTCTATCATTTTATAGTTTTGCACACTAATTTTGTAATAAAAGTTAGTAGATTACTCGCCAAGTCACCATTCTCTAACAGCTTTTTCTCCCAGTAATCTAGTATTGTAGAAGATCCAGAAATATCAGCAACAAACGATGGCCATAGAGTTGTCCAATCTATAGGGTGTGCAAAAACTTGATTCCATGCTAGCAAAAAATCTACAGCTTTGGTTTTACTTGTAAAAAATGTGCAGCGCTGAAAAAATGCTTCTAGTTTAATGTGATGATAATTTTTATCCTGTTGGTAAATATGCCAGATAAAAGGCTTTCTGGCCCACTGTGCACGCACGAAAGAATCTTCGCCTCTAACAAAATTTAGATCACATGCCCACAACAGCTTATCGTATTCTGCCTGTGAGATAAAGGGAATTACCCGAACAGTTAATGATCCTTGGGTTAAATGGACTCCTGGCTTGGCAGATTGATTAAGAAACCTTTCAACGGAATGAGTAGCGACTCCCTCTGGTACAAGGCAAGTGATTGGTCTACTATCGTTCTTCCAAGCTTTAAACAAATCTGGAACTGGCGCTTGGTCGTAGCAGAACATGGAAATTTTCATTGATTCCATTTCCAACGCAGTGACGTTAAGCTTCTGGAGAAAGTTTCTCATTATTTCTGGATTACTTTGAAATATTTTCCGGTTTTCTAACAATCCAGATTCCAATAGTAATCCACCAGTATTTTTACTAAATCCAGGGAAGAAGAAATGTTTCATTAAAAAATGTGGCTGGGGAGAGGATAATTTATGACAGAGTTCTACCCAAGACTCTGCGCTAAGTCCTTCTAGATTGATCCATATTGGGCGTGGTACGCGTTCTGACATGGCTACAATATAGCGGGATGGTATATGGCAACCAAAAAACTCAATTACGATATCTGCTATATCATTGGCAGTAAATATAGAATTTTTATCCTTCCAGTGGATGATTTTAACAGCGCTAATCTGTTGTACTTCGAGGCTACTTGAAACTTCTGGACATATTTTTTGGAAATTCAACAAATTGTCTACCCAAAGGGTAACAGCTATGTTGTATTCCTGGTCTAGTTGTTTAGCTAGACGCCAGCATATTCCGATGTCACCGTAGTTGTCTACGACTTTACAAAATATGGATAGGGAAGTCTTCTGGTAATTGATGATTTACGTTAGGAAAACAG
>Ga0256412_1000004_pt1 | contig 27166 bp, 23 predicted proteins | sample WCR_74metaT_FD_190055 | JGI IMG/M metagenome (GOLD analysis project Ga0256412, IMG submission 190055) | Metatranscriptome of seawater microbial communities from Monterey Bay, California, United States - WCR_74 (Metagenome Metatranscriptome) | ecosystem: Environmental > Aquatic > Marine > Coastal...
CGCGAGATGGTTCAATAGTGATACTGGTCAGCATTTAATTCGCTATCTAAAAAATCGCTGTAGGTGTAGCTAGTGAGAATTTAATGTTATATGTAGAAATTGTAGCAGTGATATTGAGTGCGAGTGCTGTATGCCTAGGCATACAGCAACATATATGGTGCTGGCCCATAGGATTGCTCTCAGCGCTGTTATATTCATATATATTTTTTCATGAAAAAATATATTCTGATTTTTTACTACAATTAATATTTGCTTTTATGCAGTTGTACGGTTGGTGGAAATGGGATAATTTTATGTCAAGACAGCAAGGTAGGCGAAAACCATTACGACCACTACATCTATCAAAATCAGGGTGCCTAGTAGGGCTATTGATTGGTGCGTTCGGTGGCCTAGTACTAGGATATATAATGGCCAACTTTACCGACGCTCAAATTCCCTGGCTTGACTCAGTGCTAACGAGTTTCAGCTTAGTCGCTCAGTTTTGGGTGTCTCGAAGATATATTGCTAACTGGTGTTTGTGGATTGCTGTAGACACCGTCTATATTGGTGTATATGTCTACAAAGATATGACCTTAACAGCAGGATTATATGCATCTTTCCTTGCTCTTGCAGTTACTGGCTTAATGAATTGGCGACTGCAGGCGTTATCTAGCTCATCTTGACTTCTTATTCGGGGAATTTACAAAGATTTTCCACTTTAGAATTGGCATGTAACTTATTTTTTTGAAGCATTTTTGGAACATAAAACTTCTAAAAGAACATTAAATTTTTTACTAGCTTGACAAATTTTTCCCGAATAAGATAACATGAGAGAATGACCAACTAGATTCCGATAAAAATGCGCCGTAAACTCTTAGTAGGTAACTGGAAAATGAACGGAGATTTAATTGCCAATACTGAATTATTGGAGTCAATTAAATCTAGGATAGTAACAAACTGTGATATCGCGGTTTGCGCACCGGCTCCTTACCTAGCACAGTGCCAGGAATTACTTACTGGGTCAAGTATTTCTTGGGGAGCGCAAGATATTTCAGTACATAAATTTGGTCCTTATACTGGTGAAATCGGACCAAGTATGCTGAGTGATTTTGGTTGCCAGTATTCTATTGTGGGACACTCTGAACGACGTCTTTACCACAAGGAAAGCAGCGAGCTAGTAGCACAAAAAGCATTGTCCTCTCTAGAAGGTAATATTACCCCTATAATATGTGTTGGTGAAACTTTTTCTGATCGTGAAGCAGGTTACACTAAAAAAGTAATAGAGCGACAATTAGAGGCAGTTTTGGAGATAATAAATGCTTCTGACCTCGATAAGATTATAGTAGCGTACGAGCCTGTATGGGCAATTGGTACTGGTAAAATAGCCCTGCCGGAAATAGCACAAGATGCACATTTAACGCTTAGATCAAAACTTGCCTCTAAAAATCTAGAATCAGCAGCTAAGGTAAGAATTTTATATGGCGGTAGCGTGAACTCTAGTAACGTTTCTGGATTAATGTCTATGCCAGATATAGATGGTGGTCTAGTTGGAGGAGCATCATTAAATGCAGCTGATTTTTTGAAAATTACTGATCTAGTTCAGTAATTAAGAAATTCTTCAGCTTTGGATGCTAGTTTGTTTTTTAAAATCGACTAAATGAATATGTTATTTAATACTATCTTCCTTTTCCAAGTATTGTTAGCGCTAGTAGTTATAGGCTTAGTTCTTCTACAGCATGGAAAAGGTGCTGATATGGGTGCTGCTTTTGGATCTGGTGCCTCGGGTAGTCTATTTGGTGCAACTGGCTCTTCAAGTTTTCTCTCAAAGCTGACTAGCTTCACTGCAACAGCTTTCTTTATTACTACCTTGATGTTGGTCCAGCTTGGAAAGGATCACTCCATAGCTTTTGATACCGCGACCATAGGAGATACATCACAGGGATCTACTGTATACAAAAAGGGTATAACGAAAAAGAAGATTACTTCTCCGTCTATTCCTAATACTGTTTTAGATAAATCATCCGATTCTACATCGCATTAAAAACACAGCAGGTATATACTTCTATAGTTTAGTAAGCGGTGAAATTTTTGCTGCTAAAACTCAAATTTGAATTTTCCATTGGACCAGCATATCAAATAAGGTTAGAATTAGGATTGAGCCGTCGTGGTGAAATTGGTATACACGCTATCTTGAGGGGGTAGTGACTTAGGTCGTGCGAGTTCGAGTCTCGCCGTCGGCACCAAAGACCAGAAGCGATAAATATGCAAGAATTCTATTCAACACATTAGGATATGTTCAATTATGAATTTCGAAGACTATTTCCTCGTATTTTTATTTATTCTAGTTGGTATTCTAGTCGGCATTACACCACAAGCTCTAGGTCGAATACTTGGCCCACATAGACCAGATAATCAAAAGACCTCGCCATACGAGTGCGGCTTTGAGTCGTTCGAGTCGGCTCGAATTAAGTTCAGTGTACGTTATTACCTCATAGCTATTCTATTCATCTTATTCGATCTAGAAACTGCATTCTTTTTCCCTTGGGCTCTAGCCATGCGCGATCTTGGATGGCAAGGTTTTATTACAATGATGGTATTTATTTCTGAATTTTTAGTCGGTTTCTGGTATATATGGAGACGGGGCGCGCTTGATTGGGAGTAGTATTATGTTTATCGAAAATGATTTAAATGAGGGATTTGTTACTACAAAGTCCGAAAAGCTGATGAGCTGGATCCGTACTGGCTCCCTCTGGCCTATGACTTTTGGCCTCGCTTGTTGTGCCATAGAAATGATGCATGCAGGAGCATCAAGATATGATATGGATCGTTTCGGTTTACTGTTTAGGCCATCTCCACGTCAATCTGATGTGATGATCGTAGCTGGTACTCTCTGTAATAAAATGGCACCAGCTTTGCGTAAAGTATATGATCAAATGCCGGAGCCACGTTGGGTCATTTCCATGGGTTCCTGTGCTAACGGCGGTGGTTATTACCATTATTCATATTCAGTTGTAAGAGGTTGTGATCGTATTATACCAGTCGATATCTACGTACCTGGTTGTCCACCAACTGCTGAAGCACTTCTATACGGAATAATACAGTTGCAGAACAAGATTCGTCGTACCAACACAATTGCACGCTAAGAAAACCCATAACAGTGATGAAACTAGAGATCTTGGAAAAGGCGCTGCGTGGCGTACTTGGTGAACGCCTACAGAGTATAAATGTGGCTTTTGGTGAAATTACCATCATAGTAAAGTCAACAGATTACCTACAAGCAATGTTGACTTTACGAGACCATCCTGACACAAATTTTGATCAAGCGATTGATCTCTTTGGTGTTGATTACTCTACTTATAATGAAGAAAATTGGAACGGTCCTCGATTTGCAGTCGTTTTGCATCTACTATCTTTAAAGTACAATTGGCGCGTGAGGGTGCGCGTATTTATTCCGGACGATGAAAACCCTATCTTGCCCTCTTTGATCGATATTTGGACATCGGTAAACTGGTATGAACGTGAAGCCTTTGACCTATTTGGGATCTTGTTTGAGGGTCATAACGACTTGCGTCGACTTTTAACAGACTACGGATTCACAGGTTATCCTCTTCGGAAAGATTTTCCAATATCGGGGTATGTTGAGATGCATTATGATTTCGAGAAAAAGCGCGTAATCTACCAACCTGTGACTATTGAGCCGCGTGAAACCACTCCACGCGTGATCCGTGAAGAGAATTATGGGATCAAATAATGGCAGAAATAAAAAACTATACTCTTAATTTTGGTCCGCAGCACCCCGCAGCACACGGGGTTTTGCGTTTGATATTGGAGTTAGAAGGAGAGGTTATTCAGCGTGCCGATCCACACATCGGACTGCTTCATCGCGGTACTGAAAAATTGGCAGAACAAAAAACATATCTACAAACCTTACCTTATATGGACCGTCTCGACTATGTATCAATGATGTGTAACGAACATGGTTATGTGATGGCTATTGAGCGTTTGTTAGGTCTTGAGGTGCCGTTACGTGCCCAGTACATTCGTGTTATGTTCGATGAGATAACGCGCTTACTTAACCATCTTATATGGATTGGCGCGCACGCACTAGACGTTGGCGCTATGGCAGTATTATTATATGCGTTCCGCGAACGTGAGGATTTAATGGACTGCTATGAAGCTGTTTCGGGAGCTCGGATGCATGCAGCTTACTATCGTCCAGGTGGAGTTTATCGTGATTTGCCAGACAGTATGCCGAAACATAAAGCATCACTAGCACGTAACACTAAAACAATTGATTCTCTCAATGAAAACCGTCAAGGTTCTTTGCTCGATTTTATCGAGAACTTTACTACACGTTTTCCAAAATGTGTAGATGAGTATGAGACTCTTCTGACTGACAATCGAATTTGGAAGCAGCGCTTAGTTAATATTGGTATAGTTTCCCCTGACCGAGCTAAAGCTATGGGATTTACGGGACCTATGTTACGCGGTTCAGGAATTGAGTGGGATTTGCGTAAAAAACAGCCGTACGAAGTATATGATTTGCTTAATTTTGATATTCCAGTTGGCACAAATGGTGATTGCTATGATCGCTATCTAGTACGTGTAGAAGAGATGAGGCAGTCGAATAAAATTATCAGCCAGTGTATAAAATGGTTACGAAACAACCCTGGCCCAGTGATGACCGCAAATCATAAAATATCCCCGTCTTCGCGAATTAATATGAAGTCAAATATGGAGGAATTAATTCATCACTTCAAACTTTTTACCGAAGGTTTTCATATTCCGACTGGGGAAGCATATGCCGCGGTTGAGCACCCCAAGGGGGAGTTTGGGGTATACCTATTATCAGACGGCGCTAATAAGCCATATCGTTTGAAAATTCGAGCACCTGGTTTTGCACATTTACAAGCCTTAAATGAAATGTCTAAGGGTCATATGATTACTGATGCTGTTACCATTATTGGTAGCCAGGATATAGTTTTTGGCGAGATTGATCGCTAGTCATCGGTAGTAATTATTACTAAACTAATTACGTAAAATATAATGTAAGAACGGTGAATATATGTTGCTAAGTCAAAATTCCTACAGAAAAATTGATTGTGAAATCAGAAAATTCCCTGCTGAAAAAAAACAGTCTGCAGTAATGGCTGCTTTAGCAATTGCACAGGATGAGAAGGGGTGGTTAGACTCAGATACTATACAAACTATTGCAGATTACCTCGATATGACGGCCATAGCAGTACAAGAAGTCGCCACTTTTTATAACATGTATAACATCAGGCCAATTGGTAAGTACAAAGTTAGTGTTTGTACCAATCTTCCTTGTCAGTTATCTGGGGGTAGAAAGGCAGCAGAGTATTTAAAAGATAAGCTGGACATTGATTTTAACGAAACTACAACAGATAAAAATTTTAGCTTAGTAGAAAGTGAGTGCATGGGAGCCTGTGGCGATGCACCAGTATTGCTGATTAATAATAAACGTATGTGTAGTAATATGTCTAATGAAAAAATTGATACTTTGTTAGAGGAATTGAAGGAATGAGTTGTCTCCATAATCGCCATATCAACCCACTAATCCTGGCTAGCCTAGATGGAGATAACTGGCATTACTCTGACTATGTTAAGCGTGGTGGATACACTGTTCTTAGACGCATACTGTCTGAAAGTACCACCCCAGAAAAAATCATAGCTGAGCTCAAAACTGGTTTTCTACGCGGCAGAGGAGGTGCTGGTTTTCCAACTGGACTTAAGTGGAGTTTCTTATCTCACAATTTTCCTGGACAGAAATACTTAGTTTGTAATACAGATGAAGGAGAGCCTGGTACTTTTAAGGATCGAGATATCATCCGATATAATCCACATGCTTTGATTGAGGGCATGATTATTGGTGCCTATGCCATGGGTATTTCAGTTGGCTATAATTATATTCACGGCGAAATCTGGGAAAGTTATAAACGTTTTGAAGATGCATTAGAAGAAGCACAGAACGAAGGCGCCTTAGGTGAAAAAATATTTGGCAGTAACTTTAATTTTCAGTTGTATGCATTCCATGGATATGGTGCTTATATCTGTGGTGAAGAAACTGCGCTACTCGAATCATTAGAGGGGAAGAAAGGTCAGCCCCGCTTTAAGCCACCTTTTCCGGCAAGCTTTGGCCTGTACGGTAAACCTACTATTATTAACAACACTGAGACTCTAGCCGCTGTACCTTTTTTGTTAGATATGGGTGGTAAAGCCTACGCAGATCTAGGAAAACCAAACAATGGTGGAACTAAAATATTCTCTATTTCAGGTGACGTTGAAAAGCCAGGTAACTATGAAATTCCACTTGGCACACCTTTCTCAAAACTTATAGAACTTGCTGGAGGTATGAGAAATGGTAGTAAAATAAAGGCTGTTATTCCTGGCGGTTCATCTTCTCCAGTTGTTAAAGGAGATATTATGATGGCAACAGACCTAGACTATGATTCAATATCAAAAGTTGGATCAATGCTTGGTTCTGGTGCCGTGATTGTAATGAATGAGACACGTTGTATGGTGAAATCACTACTACGCCTATCCTACTTTTACTTTGAAGAGTCGTGTGGTCAATGTACTCCGTGCCGTGAGGGAACCGGTTGGTTATACCGTTTGGTGCATCGAATAGAGATGGGTGAAGGACGCCCGCAAGATATGGATCTGTTGGATGAGGTTGCTGGAAATATAATGGGACGTACTATTTGTGCTCTTGGGGACGCAGCAGCTATGCCAGTTCGAAGCTTCCTGAAAAACTATCGAAAAGAGTTTGAATATCATATCGAACATAAGCGTTGTTTAGTACCAGCCTATGTTTAGGTTGAAGTCTATATAAAAGTGTGTAGTAAAGTACTTGGTGGGAAGATTAGAATCCATGATTGAAATCGAAATAAATGGCAAGAAAGTAGAAGTTCAAGAAGGCAGTATGGTTATGGATGCTGCCAACAAGATTGGCACCTATATCCCGCATTTTTGTTACCATAAGAAGCTATCCATAGCAGCAAATTGTCGCATGTGTCTTGTTGATATAGAGAAATTCTCTAAGACGCTACCTGCATGTGCTACTCCTGTTACACCAGGCATGGTTGTACATACTAACAGTGAAAAGGCAACTGCAGCGCAGAAAAGTGTGATGGAATTTCTTCTTATTAACCATCCTTTAGACTGCCCTATTTGCGACCAAGGTGGAGAGTGTCAGCTACAGGACCTAGCTGTAGGATACGGAAAATCTTCCTCCAGATATGAAGAGGAAAAGCGTGTAGTAGCGCCAAAAGATGCTGGTCCACTCATCTCTATGCAAGAGATGAGTCGCTGCATTCAATGTACTCGCTGTGTTCGTTTTGGTCAGGAGGTTGCGGGCATAATGGAATTTGGTATGGTTGGTCGTGGTGAACATTCAGAGATTAGTACCTTCGTTGGAAAAACTGTTAACTCTGAATTATCAGGAAATATGATTGATCTATGTCCAGTTGGTGCTCTAACTTCAAAACCGTTTCGATATAATGCTCGTAGTTGGGAATTATCTCGCCGTAAATCGATTAGTCCACATGATAGTTTGGGTGCGAATTTAATCGTTCAAGTGAAATCTAGCAGCGTGATGCGTGTAATGCCGCTAGAAAATAATGATATTAACGAGTGTTGGCTTTCAGATAAGGATCGCTTTTCCTATGAGGGTCTGAACAGCTTAGACCGTTTGACCAAACCAATGATTAAGCAGGATAATAAGTGGGAAGAAGTTGACTGGAACATCGCATTACAATATGTTGTACATGGTTTGCGTGGTGTGTGCGACGAGCATGGTGCTGATATGGTAGCCTCTGTTGGAACTCCTTACTCAACGTTAGAAGAACTATCATTACTACAGAAGCTCACACGTGGCATTGGTTCTGAAAATATTGATTTCCGTTTACGCCAGTCCGATTTTTCCTTGGATAGTGAGATCGTCCCATGGCTGGGTATGTCAATTAATGAGTTTTCAAAACTGGATCGTGTTTTTATTACTGGCTCTTTTCTTTGTAAAGACCATCCACTGCTTTCAGCAAGATTACGTCTCAGTACCAATAATGGTACTGAACTGAGTATATTGCATGCTACTGACGACGATTTGTTAATGCCAGTCGCTACTAAAGTAATTGCGGCACCATCTAGTTGGTTATTAGTCTTATGCCAGGTAGCTATAGCGGTAGCCAAGGCTAAAAATGTTGCAAGCCCTGTAGGCTTGGAAGTAGAAGGTTTTGAGGTTTCATTGGAATCTAATAAGATTGCTATGAGCCTACTTTCTGGAAAAAGTAAAGCTGTACTGCTAGGTAACTCTGCAGCACAACATCCACAGGCTTCAAAGCTACATGCAACTGGCCAATGGATTGCACAACAGACTGGTGCGAAGTTTGGTTATCTTACAGAAGCTGGCAATACTGTTGGGGGATACTTGGCTAATGCTAAGCCTAATTTAGGTATAGGCCGTAATGTTAAGCAGATCTTTGCAAAGCAACACAAAGCATACATATTATTAAATGCAGAGCCAGAAATAGATAGTTTTAATCCGCAAGTAGCAGTGGCAGCCTTGCGCAAGGCCGACATGGTCATTACCTTATCAGCATATAAGCATGGTACTAAATATTCTAATGTATTACTTCCAATTGCTCCATTTACCGAAACCTCAGGTACTTTTATCAATTGTGAAGGTCGTCCTCAGAGCTTCAATGGTGTTGTCAAGCCAATGGGTGATGCTCGCCCAGCTTGGAAGGTTTTACGCGTGCTGGGCAACTTATTAGGGTTAGCTAACTTTGATTATAACAGCTCTGAAGAAATTCGGAATGAAGTTCTATCTCTTGGTGAAATCTTAGAACGTCTTAATAATTTCAGTAAAATGCAGCCACAGTTAGTGACCCAAGATAAAGATAACAAACCAGAAAGAATAGCTGACGTTCCCATTTATCATACTGATGCAGTAGTACGCCGTGCAGCTTCACTCCAGAAAACTTTAGATGGTCAAAAACCACGAGCATGGCTTCCAACAAATATTTCTGAAGAATTAGGAGTCATATCCGGAGATCTTGTTAAAGTTACGCAAGGTAGTGGTACTGCTGAACTAGTTAGTGAAATTGACCCTTCATTACCGAAAAATGTGGTGCGTGTTGCAGCTTCACATGCTTCTACTGCAGCTTTAGGTGATATGTTTGGCCCTATCCAGGTGAGAAAAAATGATTGATCACCTTATATTTTTAATTAATTCTACTGGTTCCGCTTATCTTGGTTTTATTTGGCCTTTGATCTGGAGTTTGATTAAAATAATCTCCATAGTTATTCCACTGCTGCTATGCGTGGCATATATGACTTATTGGGAGCGAAAGTTAATTGCCTGGATGCATATCCGCTGTGGACCTAATCGCGTTGGTTTAGGAGGTTTGCTACAACCAATCGCTGATGCTCTTAAGCTTCTTACTAAAGAAATCAACTTGCCGGCCCGTGCTAGCAAAATCTTATTTTTCGTCGCTCCAGTAATGACCATCATGCCAGCATTAGCAGCTTGGGCAGTAATACCGTTTGGTCCAGAAACCGTACTTGCTAATGTTAATGCCGGCCTATTATTTGTGATGGCCATCACATCTATAGAAGTTTATGGAATTATTATTGCTGGTTGGTCCTCTAATTCTAAGTATGCTTTTCTTGGTGCAATGCGTGCTTCTGCACAGATGGTCTCTTATGAAATAAGCATGGGCTTCGCTTTAGCAATAGTGGTAATGGTATCTGGCAGTCTCAATATGACTGATATTGTACTGCACCAAAACAATGGCTATTTCTACGCGCATGGTTTAAATTTTCTCTCTTGGAATTGGTTGTCCTTATTTCCAGTATTTATAATTTACTTTATATCTGGGATTGCTGAAACTAATCGTCATCCATTTGATGTTGTGGAAGGTGAATCAGAAATTGTCGCTGGACACATGATTGAATACTCAGGTATGTCTTTTGCTATGTTTTTTATAGCTGAGTATGCCAATATGGTCTTGGTATCTATCTTAACTGTGTTACTCTTTATGGGAGGTTGGACTTCCCCGTTATCTATTTTAGGTTGGATTCCAGGATGGATATGGCTTGGAACTAAAACTTTTCTAATGCTGTCGATGTTTATTTGGGTACGTGCTTCCTTTCCGCGTTATCGTTACGATCAAATCATGCGCCTAGGATGGAAGATATTTATGCCTCTAATTATTATCTGTTTAGTGGTTGTTGCTGCTTTAATTCAGAGCCCACTTAATATCTGGAATTAATAAGGTTTATAAGTCAATGAGAATCATTAAGAATTTTCTCAGCAGTTTTATGCTTTTGGAATTAATAAAAGGTTTTCGCCTAACTGGACGCTATCTATTTTCGCGAAAGATTACAGTTCTTTTTCCAGAAGAGAAGACACCACAATCTCCTCGCTTTCGGGGGCTACACGCATTGCGTCGCTACTCAAACGGCGAAGAGCGTTGCATAGCTTGTAAACTATGTGAGACTGTTTGTCCAGCAATGGCCATAAATATCGAGTCAGAGCAACGTTCAGATGGCTCGCGTCGTACAACACGCTATGATATTGACCTAACTAAATGTATTTTTTGTGGTTTTTGTGAAGAATCTTGTCCAGTTGACTCAATTGTTGAAACTCATATCTTAGAATATCATGGGGAGAAGCGCGGAGACCTATACTATACGAAAGAGATGCTTTTAGCTATAGGAGATCGCTACGAGCCTGAAATCTCCGCGGCACGCTCAGTAGACGCTTCATATCGTTAATAAACTTCGATCTAAGCGCTGAGAGCGTAAGATTTACTCAATAAAAACTTATAGAAGATTTCGGGTTATGATGGAACTTAAATTTCTTTCTTTTTACTTTTTTTCTTCGCTGCTTATTATATCTGCTCTTCGAGTAATCACGGCACGAAACCCAGTGCATTCGGCATTGTCCTTAGTGCTATCATTTTTTTCTATGGCCGGCATATGGATGCTTCTTAGAGCTGAGTTTCTGTCAATCATTCTTGTGCTAGTATACGTAGGTGCAGTAATGGTGTTGTTTATATTTGTAGTCATGATGCTTGATATCAACGGCAAGACAATTCGAGAAAAATTTTGGTCATATTCTCCACTCGCAGTAGTAGTGGGGAGCATGATGGTAATAGAGATCTCTACAGTAATACTTCATGGCTTCCATGGGTTTGATACTGGCATCCCAGATATTTCAGCCAAAATAGGTAATACTAAAGAACTAGGGAAGTTAATCTACACAGAATATGTATATGCATTTGAGGTAGCTGCTGTCATATTACTAGTTGCGATCATCGCAGCTGTTGCTCTTACACTTCGTCACCGTAAAGATACCAAACGCTCCTTTCCTTCAGAATCAGTGAGAGTTAAAAGTACTGATCGCCTTCGAATTGTGAATATGAAATCTGAAACTAAGGTTACACTGACAGTACCTGCGAAGGTTGAATAATATCGATTCTATCAAAAAAATAATTCCAGGAAAATGACAAAGGTATAATATGGTACTTTCACTTAATCACTATCTAATTCTTGGCACAATACTTTTCTCGATTGGAATAGTAGGAATATTTTTGAATCGTAAGAATCTTATCATGTTGCTGATGGCAATTGAACTAATGCTACTAGCAGTAAATACAAACTTTATTGTGTTCTCGTATTATTTAGGAGATGCCGCCGGGCAAATATTTGTCTTCTTTATTCTAACCGTAGCAGCTGCTGAGTCAGCAATTGGACTAGCCATTTTGGTAACACTCTTTCGCAATCTGAACACCATCAATGTAGAAGACCTAAATAATCTTAAAGGCTGACACTACAAAAATTTATTATTTTAAAAAAAGTAACTCTCGCCACTAACGAGTATACACAGCGTGCTTATAATAAATAGTGGAAAAAATAAGGCTTATGATATCTCTACTTACCCCACAATTGCTCCTTACAGCACCTCTAGCTCCGCTGACTGGTGCCGTAACTGTCGGTTTATTCGGCACTAAATTCTTTGGTAATCTAATTAGTCAAAGAACTTCGCACACAATCACTACATTAGGCGTGCTGATTTCTTTTCTGGCTTCTATTCTAACCCTGCTAGCAGTAATTGATGGCCAAAGTTTCAACGGCACGTTATATACCTGGATGGTCGTCGGAGATATTCGGCTAGCAGCTGGTTTTATGATAGATAATCTAACGGCAGTAATGATGTGCATCGTAACTTTTATATCTCTAATGGTACATGTGTATAGCATTGGGTATATGCGAGGTGACGAAGGATACAATAGATTTTTCTCCTATTTATCACTGTTCACATTTTCTATGCTCATGCTCATCATGAGTAATAATTTTTTGCAGCTTTTTTTTGGTTGGGAAGCAGTAGGTTTTGTATCTTATCTTTTAATAGGTTTCTGGTATACTAGACCAACTGCGATCTTTGCTAGCATGAAAGCTTTCTTGGTTAATCGAGTTGGCGATTTTGGTTTTATACTTGGAATTGGTCTGTTGGTAGCATACTCTGGTTCTATAAATTATAGTGAGATATTTTCCCAAAAAATCGCGTTAGCGCAGCTAACCTTACCTGGTAGCAATTGGACGTTAATAACGGTTTCTTGTATATGCCTATTCATTGGTGCAATGGGTAAATCAGCTCAATTCCCCTTGCATGTTTGGTTACCAGACTCGATGGAAGGGCCAACTCCAATTTCCGCTCTAATTCATGCTGCTACAATGGTAACAGCTGGAATTTTTATGGTAACTCGAATGTCACCATTATTTGAGTTATCTGATACTGTATTGTCACTAATGCTAATTATTGGGTCAATTACAGCATTATTTATGGGTTTTCTCGGCCTAATCCAAAATGATATCAAACGCGTAATAGCTTACTCAACACTATCACAACTTGGTTACATGACCGCAGCGCTTGGTGTTTCGGCATACCCAGTCGCAATATTCCACCTAATGACTCATGCTTTCTTCAAGGCTTTACTATTCCTCTGCGCTGGTTCTGTGATTATCGGTCTTCATCATGATCAGGATATGCGTAATATGGGTGGTTTACGTAGATACATGCCTATAACTTGGATTACATTTTTAATTGGCTCCCTATCTATAATAGGGACACCATTCTTCTCTGGATTTTATTCTAAGGATAGCATTATTGAAGCGGTACATTACTCAACTTTATTTGGTTCCGGCTTCGGATATTTTGCAGTTTTATCGAGTGTATTAGTTACTAGCTTCTACTCATCTCGTATGTATTTCATGGTCTTTCACGGAGAAGAAAGATTTGGTCAGGTACAGGAAAAGAACAATATATACACTCCCGTTCAAGAAATAAAAGATGCTTCTGAGCAGCCAGAAATAGTAGGACATAAACATCACGGTTTGTCACTCGGTCAGAAACCGAGAGAATCGTCTTGGTCTATAACTTTGCCACTTATTATTTTGGCTATTCCTTCATCTATAATAGGACTGTTAACAATTAAACCAATTCTGTACGAAGGTCTTTTTAGAGGTGTAATCTTTGTCAGTACACTTCATCCCGCAATGCAGAATTTGTATAAGGAATTTGATAATCCTATAGTAATGGCCAGTCATGCTCTTAATTCTTTACCATTTTGGTTAACAATTACTGGCGTGGTAGCAGGTTACTATTGTTATATTATTAATCCATCTCTACCTAATGTAATTAAGAGTAAACTTACTATAGTTATTAAGTTACTTGAGAAGAACTATTATATAGATGCGTTCAATGAAATTGTACTTACAAGTGGAACTCGTATGTTAGGCCGCAGCTTGTGGAATACTTTTGACCGTGATTTAATTGATGACTTAGTTATCAACGGTTCTGCCAATCTAGTCAATCGGCTTTCAAAAATCACTCGTCTTTGGCAATCTGGCTATATTTATAACTATGCCTGCATAATGATTGTAGGGGTACTAGGCTTACTTGTCTGGTGCATGTCATCCCCATTTTAAAAACAAGCTAGTGAAACTAGACAAATTAAAAGCATATGTCAAATTTTCCTCTCCTTAGCCTAGCAATCTGGTGCCCGATCATATTCGGTATTGTTATTTTGGTTGTTGGACGTGAAAACAGTCCAAATTTAACACGCTGGATTTCTTTTTTAGGTGCCTTAATAAGTTTCATAGGTACACTACCAATTTTAAGTAGATTTAATACTAGTTTCCATGGTATGCAATTTACTGAGAAAGTTTCTTGGATTAACCGTTTCAATATTAATTATCATCTAGGTATAGACGGAATATCACTTTGGTTTGTGCTATTAACTGCTTTTGTCACTATTCTGATAGTGATCTCATCATGGCAGGTTATTACCAAGAAGGTTTCTCAGTACATGGGAGCTTTTCTAGTCTTATCAGGACTGATGACGGGCGTTTTCTGCGCGTTGGATGGTATGTTGTTCTATGTATTCTTCGAATCTACTTTGATTCCTATGTTTATCATCATTGGAATCTGGGGAGGAAATAATAGAGTATACGCTACTATGAAGTTCTTTCTTTACACATTAATGGGTTCATTGTTAATGTTGGTTGCTTTGTTGTATTTATATTTTCAGTCCAGAGGTAGCTTTGATATTGAAACTTGGTATCAGTTACCCTTGACAATGTCACGACAGACCCTGATATTTTTTGCATTCCTAATGGCTTTTGCCGTCAAGGTTCCTATGTGGCCTGTACATACCTGGCTCCCAGATGCACATGTTGAGGCACCAACTGGCGGTTCTGTAGTACTGGCGGCTATAATGCTCAAGATAGGGTGTTATGGATTCCTGCGTTTTTCACTTCCAATTACCCCTGATGCTAGCCATTACTTGGCCAACTTCATGATTAGCCTCTCCCTAATTGCTGTGATTTATATCGGGCTGGTCGCCCTAGTACAGACTGATATGAAAAAGTTGGTTGCTTATTCATCTATTGCACATATGGGTTTTGTTACTCTTGGACTTTTTCTCTTCAACGATATTGGGTTACAGGGAGCTATCATTCAGATGATCTCACATGGTTTTGTATCTGGAGCTATGTTTTTATGCATTGGCGTTCTATATGATCGCATGCATACACGCCAAATTTCTGAGTATGGTGGCGTAGTGAATGTTATGCCTCAATTTGCGACCCTATTTATTCTTTTCTCTTTTGCTAATGCTGGTTTACCAGGAACCTCCGGTTTTGTTGGAGAATTTATGGTAATCATGGGTGCAGTGAAATCGAACTTCTGGATTGGAGCTCTTGCAGCTATTTCCCTAATTCTAGGTGCTGCATACTCATTATGGCTAGTAAAGAGGGTGTTATTAGGCCCAATTTCTAATGTTCGTGTTAGAGAAATAATAGATCTTAACAAACGTGAATTTACGATGTTAAGTATTTTTGCAGTTGCCGTTATCGGCATGGGTATATTTCCTAGGCTATTCACTGATGTAATACAGACGTCAACATCTGATTTGCTGAAACATCTCATAGTCACAAAAATAAAATGAATAATACAAATTTAATTCCTGTATATCCAGAAATATTTTTACTAATTTCAGCTTCAGCTATTCTTTTAGTAGATATGTTCATTTCTGATGCAAAAAGATACCTCACTTATTACATGACTCTAGCAGTATGCATAGTGCTAATCTTGGGTTTTCCTCAGAATACAGAGACTAGTTATACCTTTAACAACATGTTTGTTTCAGATCCACTAGGCAATTTGTTAAAATTTCTCTCTTACATAGCAACAGTGGTGACTCTGGTATATTCATATTCTTATATAAAAGAGCGGGGCATAGTTAATAAGCATCTTGGCGGTGAATTTTATCCGTTAGTATTATTCTCTTTACTCGGGCAGATGGTTATGATCTCAGGGTCTAACTTCCTTAGTATCTACTTAGGCTTAGAATTAATGTCGTTATCTTTGTATACCTTGGTAGCTTTGAAAAGAGATAGTAGTATTGCAACTGAAGCAGCGATGAAATATTTTGTTTTAGGTGCAATGGCCTCCGGGTTCTTGCTGTACGGAATATCAATTCTATACGGTGCTACAGGATCGATCGATCTAAATGAGGTGATACTTGCCACTTCTTCTGGTACCATTAATTTAAATGTACTTATGTGTAGCGTAGTATTTATAGTTTCTGGTTTGGCATTCAAGCTTGGTGTTGTTCCTTTCCATATGTGGGTACCTGATGTGTACGAGGGTTCACCAACGGCGGTTACAATACTACTGGGTGGGGCACCAAAATTTGCAGCGTTCGCAATATGCTTTCGTTTTCTTGTGGAGGGTTTACTACCTCTGGCTTTTGGGTGGCAACAGATGTTGGCAGTATTAGCTATACTATCAATGATAATTGGTAATATTGCTGCCATAGCACAAACTAATATAAAACGCATGATGGCGTACTCATCAATCTCTCATATGGGATTCATGCTGCTAGGTTTACTAGCTGGTGTAGTTAACGGTAATCTATTTTCCACCGCTAACGCTTACAGCTCTGCTTTATTCTACATAGTCACTTATGTTATAACTACTCTTGCAGCCTTTGGCGTTATCATTCTACTTTCTCGATCTGGTTTCGAGGCTGAAAAATTAGAAAATTTTAAAGGATTGAACCAGCGTAGCCCTTGGTTTGCAGCTATTATGTTACTCATTATGTTATCCCTTGCAGGGGTTCCGCCGCTCATGGGTTTCTATGCTAAGCTATCTGTTCTTCAGGCTCTAGCAGGAACTGGAAATCAATTTTGGTTAATACTGGTGGCAATGCTCTGCTCTTTAATTGGAGCTTTTTACTACCTACGTGTAATAAAGCTAATGTATTTTGACGATCCTGAGGATCGAAATCCTATCATAGCTAATCTCAATTTTCGCCTTATGCTTAGCCTCAATGGTCTAGCAGTTCTATTTTTTGGCCTCTGGCCTGGCTGGTTAATGAATATTACTACTAAAGTAATCGTTGAAACTTTAGCCTCTTTTTTCGGCAGGATTACATAATAAATCACATATTGCATGCAAGCCTATTTACTTCTGAATGCTAACATCTATTCGCTATAGTAATACACTACAGAGAATAGATTCTGGTTAATTAATAACACATATATTAATTCTACTTTCTTTCGAGAGATCAATTCAGAATCTGTAAGCTGGCGGAGTTTATTATAAGATCCCTTTTTTATATACACCCCTGGGCATAGATTTAATCTAAATCCTAGACTAGGATTATTCACGAAAATGGAATTTCATTCGGAGAGAATGTTGAATGAAAGAACTATACTGTGTAGATTAGCTTCGAAATAGTCTTTCAAAGCTAATCTATATGTAGACAGCTCTTGATAAGCATCGCTGTGATATTAGCGCGAAAATTAAAGACATAACTATGGTCTCGCTTACTTCGATACAAACCCAATTGTGTACTACTGGTTTAAATTCTGAGGATAGTGATCGCGTCCTCAGAGCACTAGATTTTGTAGATTTTCTGTATTCTGATAATTCTGTATTTACTGGTCAAAGTACGGTTGAATTTTCACACGGTATAGCTAGTGTATTAGCTTTGCTTAATGCCGATGTAGAAACTCGTATTGCAGCTCTTTTACTCGAAATTTCTCCACTGGATACAAGGTATTCTAATATTATTGAGATAAAATTTGGTAGAGAAATTCTGGATTTAGTCACTAGCGTTCAGCAACTTTTGCATTTGCATAGTTCCATATTCTGTTCACCAAAAGAAGCTACGAGAGGGAAGAATACTGTACAACAGGCTGCTAACCAGGTAGAAATACTAGGTAAAATGTTATTAGCAATGGCTACTGATATACGTGCAGTATTGATTTTACTGTCTTCACGTGTGATTGTACTGCGTTACTTTTCTGAGCATAAAATGGAAAGTAGCTATACCAGCCAGTATGCACGTGAGACCCTCGATTTATATGCTCCATTAGCTAATAGGCTCGGAATTTTCCAGATTAAATGGGAACTAGAAGATTTATCATTCCGGTTTATTGATGCAGTTACATATAAATATATTGCAAAAATGTTAGAAGAGCGGCGCATTGAGCGAGAAAATTTTATTAGTGGTGCAATTGCACTTTTACAATCTGAACTAGCCTCTGCTAAGGTCAAGGCTTTAGTCTCAGGTAGACCTAAGCATATCTATAGTATCTGGAAAAAGATGCAGGATAAAGAACTCAATTTTTCTGAGCTTTATGATGTACATGCTTTTCGTTTAGTTGTCAAAGATGTTGAGACATGTTACACAGTACTTGGAATTGTTCATAATATTTGGCCCCCGATTCCACAAAAACTTGATGATTATATTTCTCGGCCCAAAAAAAATAGCTATCAATCTTTGCATACAGTAGTACTCGCTGAAAATGAGAGGGTCCTAGAAGTGCAGATTCGAACGAAAGAAATGCACTATTTTGCAGAATATGGCGTGGCAGCACATTGGCGGTATAAGGAAACAGGCGGCTCTAATTTTTCCACAAAAAAATACGATAAAAAGATTTCTTGGCTTAGACAGCTTTTAGCTTGGAAAAGCGAAGTCGTAGATGTAATGATTAAGAACGAAGATAATAGGCATAGATGGCTAGAAAATCTTAAAAAAGCCGCTCTAAATGACCATGTATACGTTTTGACACCGCAGGCACGCGTTATAGAATTACCGAATGGTGCAACGCCTATTGACTTTGCTTATTACTTACATACAGATATAGGTCATCGTTGTCGTGGTGCTAAGGTAGACTATAACATGGTGCCATTGAATACAATTTTGAGAAATGGACAGACAGTAGAAATTATCACTATGAAAAGTACTAGTACCGGCCCATCACGGGACTGGTTAACGCAGGGCTATTCTGCGAGCGCCCGTACTAGATCTAAGGTGCGTGCCTGGTTTAACGCAATTGAACAGCAGGAGACTTTGGCAATTGGACGCACATTACTCGATAAAACCTTACAACGTGAAGGCAAAACAACTATCAAGCTTGAAGAGCTAGCACGTAAATTAGATTTTTCTAAATTGGAAGATTTACTGTTAGCACTGGGTAAAGATACATTTAGCTTACGCTATGTTGAACAAGCATTAAATAATGATTCTACAACTAAATCAGCTAAACAAGAAAAAGCGTTAATTACACGAAAAATCAGCGCATCAAACACGATACATGGAGCTAGATCAGGAATACTAGTTGCTGGTACTAGTGGTCTAAAGACGCAGCTGGCTAAGTGTTGTAAACCGGCCCCTCCTGATTTTTTGTTTGGATTCGTAACACGCGGCAAAGGTGTTTCTATACATCGTGAAAGCTGTAGAAATTTTTCCGAAATGCGCATCGAAGCACCTGAACGAGTAATTCAAACTACCTGGGGTCCATCGGAACCAGAGACTGTTTATCCAGTAGATATTCTCTTGCTAGCTAGTGATCGCCAAGGACTAATTCTTGATATATCATCTGTTTTACTACGAGAGAAAATTAACATAATCTACTTTAATACTGAAATCGATAAGGAACACGTACATATATCCCTTACTGCTGAGATTTTCTCTACTATACAACTGCAGAGAGCTCTAAATTTAATGTATGAAGTCAAAGGTGTGCTCAAGGCAAAAAGACGATAGCATTATCTCATTAAGATAGTGGCTCCTAATTTAACCGAGCACTAGAATTTTTATTACTACAAAAAGGGTCCAATTAAGAAATAGTGGTTCCAGAAAAGTTGGGAAGAGATGTGTATAATAAGAGTATCTTTGTATACTAGGATTAATAATATTGAGAGTTGATCTTCACTGTCATTCTAACTTTTCGGATGGAACATTACCGCCTGCAGCAGTAGCTACACGTGCTAAATATAATGGGGTTAACTTATGGGCTCTCACAGATCATGACGAGTTAAGCGGACTCTCTGAGGCCCGTTTAGCAGCAAAGAAGTGTTCTTTAACTTTCGTATCAGGAGTTGAAATATCAACTACTTGGGCATCAAAAACTATACACATAGTAGGCTTGCAAATTGATGAAAATAATATTGAATTAGTAAAAGGACTAGCTATTTTGCGCAATGCCAGGAAACAGCGCGCTCATACAATCGCAGAGAGGTTGGCTACAGCCGGAGTCCCTAGCGCTCTTGAGGGAGCCCTAAAATATGCTAGCAATAAAGAACTAATATCTCGTACTCATTTTGCTCGGTATCTAATAGAAATAGGCCAATGCTCTGATATTAATAAGGCATTTCGGAATTTTTTGGGAGAGGGTAAATCTGGATATGTTCCTCAACATTGGGCATCACTTGAACAAGCAGTGTGTTGGATCAATAGTGCTGGGGGAGTAGCTGTTGTTGCACATCCAGGGAGATATAAATTAAGTGCCTTAGAATTGGATAATTTTTTAAGTGAATTCAAGCAATTAGGTGGTAGCGCAATCGAAGTAATCACTGGTAGTCATACCCCAGATCAGTATATTTACTATGCCAAGGTTGCTACTAGTTATGGCTTCTTAGCCTCCTGCGGTTCTGACTTTCATAGCCCGGAAAATACGAGAGTAGATCTAGGAAGCTTACCACCATTGCCTAGCACTCTGAAACCTGTATGGTATGACTGGTAATTTTGGAATTTATTTGTCGTCACTAATAAAATCAGATTTCGAGGTTTACATTTCAAAATTAAGGTACTTTATAGTACTCAAATTTTGAAATGTAATTCTTATGGGCTGTCTACAATAATACATATTACTATTGCTTGGCCAAAATTTACGTCTATAGTCTTATTTTAAGCATATTTTCTAATTTCGGAGCTTCCTAAATGAAAAGAATTTTCCTATTTCTTGCTACTAATATTGCGGTGGTAGCTGTGATGAGTATTATCATTTCACTCCTAGGAGTGAACCAATTTTTAACGCGCAATGGATTAAACCTACCAATGCTAACAGTATTTTCGTTAGTAGTCGGATTTACTGGTTCTATTCTTTCGCTTCTTATAAGTAAACAGATGGCAAAATGGTCAACTGGTGCTCAGTCTATTGTCATACCCTCCAATTTAACGGAGCAATGGTTGGTAAATACAGTAACTAAGCTAGCAATTCGTGCACATATTAGCACTCCTGAGATAGCAACATATAGAGGAGAACCAAATGCATTTGCTACTGGCGCATTCAAAAATTCAGCTCTAGTTGCTGTTTCAACAGGATTACTAGAAAAAATGAGTGAAGAAGAAATAGAAGCAGTCTTAGGACATGAGATATCTCACATAGCTAATGGTGATATGATCACAATGACTCTACTTCAGGGGGTAGTCAATACTTTTGTTATATTCCTATCTCGTATTATTGGTTATATCGTTGATAGATTCTCATCCCGAGGCGAAAATGAAGGACCTGGAATTGGTTATATAGCTACTGTTCTGATTTCACAGGTTATACTTGGCATAGGCGCCTCTCTAATTGTCGCTCGATTTTCTCGCTATCGAGAATTTCGTGCTGATGCTGGCGCAGCTAGGCTTCTAGGAAGTACTTTACCGATGGAAAAAGCCTTGAGGAAGCTAGGTGGTATCGAACCTACAGCTTTAACAGAATCTATGGCAGTTTTAGGGATTAATAACAGAGCGGCTTTTACGCAACTTTTTTCCAGTCATCCACTGATTGAGCAACGATTGAATGCCTTACGTCATCTGGAAGTAAAAATAGAACAATCTTAAGTCTCAAGAACTATAGATATATTCCCAAGACAATGAGCAGAATACTAGGATAATTGACTAAATTCTCTATGCATTGAAATTATCTAACTTTTAGACGAAAAGTATATTATTTTAGGAGAATATCACTGGTATCTGAGTTTCTTTGAATACGATAGTCAAGCATTATTATGTTAGATACAAAGAAGATAAGGATTAATTAATGATATTATGAGATAAGAGGTTATCCTTTAGGAAGTATAACGACATTTAACTTGCTTATATTATTCAGACTTCCTACTGACTAAAATAAACTTATTTTTAAGTTACCTTAGTGCTTTAGAAGCATTCTAATAAAACTTGGCCAATGAACAATCTTATTCAAACTATTTCAGTGTACGCTATACCTGTGCTATTTGCGATTACATTGCACGAAGCTGCACATGCCTATGCTGCCAAATACTTTGGTGATTCTACAGCCTATGTTCTAGGTCGTGTGAGCTTTAATCCGATTAAACATATAGATCCATTTGGAACTATTTTGATACCAGTACTGCTGTATCTTTCAACTGGTGGTACTTTCTTGTTTGGCTACGCCAAGCCTGTGCCTATAAATTTTAGCAATCTGCGTAGACCAAAACGTGATATGGCGTGGGTGGCATTGGCAGGTCCAGCGGCAAATTTCTTGATGGCTTTGATTTGGTTACTGATTTTACTTAGTATGTCAGCTCTTCAAGTTGAAGAAGATTTTTTTAATTTAATGTCTAGGGCTGGTATATTAACCAATTTAGTATTGTTTGCATTCAATCTTCTGTTAATTCCACCATTAGATGGTGGTCGAATCCTAATAAGCTTACTACCTGATAAGTACGCTTATAAATTTGCTCAAATTGAGCCATACGGTTTCTTTATAGTGGTGATGCTAGCGCTATTAAAACTATTATACTTTTGGATGTCACCTGTAATAGCAGTTGCTTATGCTATTTTGCAATGGATAGTATGGCCATTATCTTTTTTCTTAAATTAATTTGTTCTACTTTAGTCTATTCATACTGTGACCATGTACCCTGATCGTATTTTATCTGGTATGCGCCCTACTGGTGCCCTACATTTGGGCCACTACTATGGCGTGCTAAAGAATTGGATAAGGCTACAATCTGAACTCCCCTGTCTATTCTTCGTTGCCGATTGGCACGCGCTAACTACTCACTACGAAGATCCAAGCTTAATTGAAAGTAATACCTGGAATATGGTAATTGATTGGTTATCTGCAGGTATTGACCCTTCACAGGCGACCCTGTTTATCCAATCTAGGATACCGGAGCACGCTGAATTACATCTGTTATTATCTATGGCAACACCCCTTAGCTGGTTGGAGCGTGTACCAACATATAAGGATCAACAAGAGAGATTAGCAGATCGTGACTTAGGTACGTATGGTTTCATTGGTTATCCATTACTACAGGCGGCAGATGTCTTAATTTACCGCGCTAGCCAAGTTCCGGTAGGGGATGATCAGATACCGCACATCGAAATGATGCGTGAAATTGCCCGCCGTTTTAACTATTTATATGGTAAAGAGAAAGGTTTCGAAAAGAAAGCACAGGAAGCTGTGAAAAAATTGGGCAGCAAACGTGCGAAGCTTTACAATGAATTGAGGACTCAGTTTCAACAAAAAGGCATTGGAGACGCATTGGGACAGGCTAAAGCTATGCTAGATGATGCTCAGAATCTTTCAATGATCGACCGCGAACGTCTGTTTGGTTTTTTAGAGGGTGGTCATAAAATTATCCTATCTGAGCCAAAAGCTTTACTAGCTGAAGATTCATGTTTATCTGGTTTAGATGGCCAAAAGATGTCCAAAAGCTACGGTAATACTATAGCTTTACGGGAAGAGAAAAGTGTCGTCGTTAAAAAGGTTCGAACCATGCCAACTGATCCAGCCAGGGTTCGCCGTACTGATCCTGGTAACCCGAATAAATGTCCAGTATGGCAGTTACACAAAGTATACTCTGACGGGTGTACACGTCGGTGGGTAACTAAAGGTTGTATGAGTGCGAGTATTGGTTGCCTAGAATGTAAGCAACCAGTGATCGATTCTATTGTTAGGGAACAAGAACCAATTTTCGAACGTGCTCAAAAATACCTAGATGAACCAGCCTTGGTGAAAGAGATTGTTGCAGAGGGATGTGACCATGCGCGTAAGCTAGCACAGGATACGATGCGCGATGTGCGCGAAGCAATGGGATTAAGTTATAGTTGAAAGTCAAAGAAAGCTAAATTTCTGTTAATTTAACCGAAAATAAAGCATAAAGTACGCTGAGTATATTCTAAATATAAAGATATGCTATATTTGGGGTACTAAAACTTAATAATACTATTATGATTAAAGGAAGCATTGTGGCTATGGCCACACCTATGTATAGTGATGGTGCACTAGATATCCCAAGTTTTCAAAAGTTAATTGACTGGCATATTGCAGAAGGAACTGATTCTATTGTAATTGTCGGAACTTCTGGCGAATCTCCAACACTTACTTTAGAAGAGCAATATTTCCTAGTAAAAACAGCAGTTGATCATGCTAATGGAAGAATTAGTATCATTGCTGGTAGCGGAGGAAACTCCACAGCGGAAGTAATTCAGCAAACTATTTTAGTAAAAAAAGCTGGTGCACATGCCTCTCTGCAGGTTGTGCCTTATTATAATCGTCCAACACAGGAGGGTATATATCAGCATTTTAAGAAAGTTGCCGAATCAGTCGACCTACCTGTCATTCTTTATAATGTTCCCTCTCGTACGATAGTTGATATGAGTAATGAAACTACTCTAAGATTAGCAGATATTCCTGGGATAATCGGTATTAAAGATGCAACTGGAAACATAGGTCGGGGCTCAGACTTAATTCGTATGGCACCAGCTGATTTTGCTGTATATTCTGGCGATGATGCTACTGCAATGAGTTTAATGCTTTACGGTGGTGTAGGTAGTATCTCCGTTACCTCTAATATTGCGCCAAATTACATGCACCTGATGTGTATGGCAGCTATAGAAAAGAATGTCACAGAGGCTATTAGGCTAAATAACAAGCTTTTTCCTTTACATAATAAGCTAACTATTGAACCAAATCCTATACCTATGAAATGGGCGCTTGCTGAGATGGGTATAACATCTAATGGTATAAGATTACCATTGATGCCACTCTCTTCTCATCACCATACAGCAGTACGCTCTGCTCTACAAGAATCAGGAATCCTCTAATCTATCTCCCTATACTAATTTAGTCGTACTAGAACTAGGGGTAACTTATAGTCTGTATATCACAGGTTACCCCTGGTTTTATCTCCTATTACTCATATTTTCAGCAAGTAATAATTAAGAATTTCTATGGTTTTTCTATACAAACACTTAGGTGTTTTAAGTGATACAATTTTTCTAGAGACTCCCGTGGGGTGAGAAAATTTGGATCGATTATTTCTAGAGCAGCTGCTAGATTCTTACCTAGGGTACTATAATTCTCGGCATCGTCCTCTTTTCTCGATGCTAAATACGTCGATTGTGATTTTAGTTTTTTCAGATGTTTATGACCAGATTCAATTACTATATCTGGTAGTCCTGCTAATCTAGCTACTTGTAGGCCGTAACTTTGAGATGTTGGCCCCATTTGTGCTTTATGCAAAAATACAATTTCATCTTCGTTCTCAATCGCTGAAAAATGTATATTTATTGCCGATGGGTATATATCTGGTAGTTTTGTAAGCTCAAAATAGTGGGTCGAGAACAAAGTAAAGCTATGAACAGTATCGATCAAATATTGGGCTATCGCCTGTGCTAAGGCTAAACCATCGAGTGTAGAAGTACCACGACCAACCTCATCCATCAGAACTAGTGATTTTTCACTAGAATTATTAAGAATTGCGGCTGATTCGGTCATTTCCATCATAAATGTAGAGCGTCCCCCAGCTAGATCGTCAGCAGCACCGATACGTGTAAAAATGCGATCTATTGGGCCCAATATGACCTCATTAGCAGGAACAAAACTTCCTACATACGCTAGTAGAGTAATTAATGCTACCTGACGCATAAAAGTAGATTTTCCTCCCATATTAGGGCCAGTAATTAGCAATAATTTTTGACTATCTGATAAATAACAATCATTGGCAATGAAACTCTCAATTTTTTTCTCTACAACTGGATGGCGTCCGTCCAGAATTTTAATAACTGGTTCTTTTACTAACTTGGGCATACACCAGTTATGGGATGATGCGTGATAAGCTAGAGAAACTAAGACATCTAGCTCTGCTATTGCATGAGAAATTTTTTGCAGATTACCAATATACGGTTTCATATCGTGCAATATTTTTGCATACAGAATTTTTTCTCGTCTCAGCGCTCGTTCCTGCGCTGATAAAGACTTATCTTCAAGAATTTTTAATTCTGGCGTAGTGTAGCGTTCCACATTTTTCAGGGTTTGATACCAACAATAATGATCCGGTACCTTATCAATATTACTCTTTGTAACTTCAATGTAAAATCGGTGTGATTTACTATGCTCGACTCGAAGGTTAGTTATGCCAGTCTGTGCTCGTTCATCTTTCTCAAAATTTGCTAGATGCTGCGTAAAGTTTGCTGATAATATTCGGAGCTCATCTAATTCTATATCAAAACCATCAGCTATCACTCCTCCTTCTCTCACCGTGGATGCCGGCTCTGTGGTAATTGCAGATTGTAGTATTTGTAAACAGTCTCTCGGAGTTTCTAGGGAAGTGCTTAACTCCCTTAGAAGTTCTGTTTTTACAGAACGTTTGCATATCTCCATCTCAGTATACAAAGTATCAAGCTTCAGCAGACTGTATCGAAGGTTAGTCAGATCGCGCGGTCTTGCTGAAAGAAGGGCAATGCGGGTAGTAATACGTTCTATATCTAGTATGGTACCAAGAATATTAGAAATACTAGCAATGATATCAGCATCGATTAGGAAGCTAATTGCAGCGTGGCGGTCATGGGCTATAGACTGTTCTCGTTTGGCATGGTGCAGCCAATGGCGCATGAGGCGAGAACCCATGACAGTACGACAATGATCTAGCGTAGAAAATAAAGTAGGAGAGTCAGATGAAGGATTTTTCCTACATATAGTCTCTGTTAACTCAAGGTTACGACGAGTGATAATATCGAGTCCTATGAATTCACTTTCAGTCTCAACTATGAGTGTCCTGACATGTATCAAACTATTTTCCTGAGTAGATTGTGCATAACGTAGCAAGGCACCAGCTGCCCCGATAGCAGAGCTGAGCGCCTCTGCACCAAATCCACTTAGGTTATTAACTGCAAGTTGTTTAAGTAATAAATCCCTTCCATTTTCAATATCAAAGTACCATTCTGGAAGGATAGTTTTTTTAATTTTAGTACTATTGAGGCTATCATTGAGTGTATTAGTAACTAAGATTTCTGCTGGCAGTATTCGTTCTAGCTCTTGTTTCAACAATATACCTAAGTCTTTA
>Ga0256412_1000006_pt1 | contig 23832 bp, 21 predicted proteins | sample WCR_74metaT_FD_190055 | JGI IMG/M metagenome (GOLD analysis project Ga0256412, IMG submission 190055) | Metatranscriptome of seawater microbial communities from Monterey Bay, California, United States - WCR_74 (Metagenome Metatranscriptome) | ecosystem: Environmental > Aquatic > Marine > Coastal...
AAATGATGTAGTAATTGGTATTAGCTTTATGCCATACGCTAAAGAGACTCAAGCATGTGTTCGCTTAGCGCGCCATCATCAAGCTAAATCTCTAATTATTACTGATAGTCAATTAAGTCCACTAGCTAAACATGCCTCAGTGCTATTGACTGTACGAGAAGGAAGTGCCTTCACATTTCGCTCATTAACGAATGCAATGTGCTTATGTCAGGCACTGTTTATTGCATTAGCGTATCGTTTAGAGCTAGATATTGAAGAGATGAGTTCTACAGATGACTACGATGAATAGCATCTAAGATGCTATTCATCGCGAAATATACATGAGGAAAAGACTGAGCTGTATCTGTAGCATAGGTTTTTAAACAACAGAAGCAGTCTGCCTCAGATAAAATTTAAAGGAGAACTACCTGCTTTGAAAGTAATGACTGACGCAAAGCAATTCCTATGCGAGTCGCTTCAGTAGCATCATCTAAAGTGATATCTAATTTACTATCGTCACGTATCGCTTTTAAAAAAGCCCTGGCTTCGTATAAGAAAGCATCCTCAAAGCGTTCAAAAAAACTTAGTAAGCACTCGTTACGAACTCCGTGAGAATCGGCGATTTCTAGCCGGTTTTTTCGGGGATTATTACCAACTGTCAAGCGACCATTTGTTCCTATAATATCCGTCATTGTTTCGTGACCGTGAGCCATTGTTCTTGAAGCGTAAAAAGTGGCTATTTTACCATTTTCAAATTCGCAAACGGCGACACCGTTATCAACGTCTTGATGTTGATCTAAAGCTTGATGAATAGCGCAAGTACCGCTAGCATACACGCGAACTGCCTTCGGATTTCCTAATAGCCAACGTGCTAGATCAATATCGTGTACACTGCAATCAAGAAATATACCACCGCTAGTAGCGGCAAATTTGACAAAAAACTCATTGGGGTCGTATTGATCACATGTTTGAGAGTAGACCATAAAGGGCGTACCAATAGTACCATCTTGTATATTTTGATAAGCATCTCGGTAACTGTTATCAAAACGACGCACAAATCCTATCATCACTTTCAATTGTTTATGACGTGCAGCTTCAGTACTTACGCTATGACAATCCTCTAGACTTAATGACAAAGGCTTTTCACAAAATACGTGTTTTCCAGCTTGTAAAGCCTGAATAATTTGTTGTGGATGCAGGGATGTTGGAGTAACCAGAAAAACGACATCTAGTCCCTGATGTGATAGTAAAGCTTCGTAGTCACTGTATACATTAGGAACCTGGAGGACATCACGTGCCCACTTCAATTCTTCTGGTAAGGGGCTACAAGCCGCAATCAATTCAGTACCTACAATTTTTGATGCCAGATTTTTTTGCGTGACGCTGTCCTAGTCTACCGAGGCCAACTATGCCAACTTTTAAGATATTTGAAGAGGTCATTTTAGTAGTTCAACAACACGATTTTCATACCATGATAGAGTTGCTGCCTCGGCTAACTCCAAAGCTTTAACTCCGTCCCCAATAGTACTTCTTAATTCAGTTTTATTTAATATTACGTCAAAGAAATGCTCGATTTCCCTAGCATAGGCCGTACTGTAACGTTCTAGGAAAGAATACTCTGGCTTATCAAAGCTAATACTCTTTGAGGTTGAAAGAGTCACTTCTGTTGGTTTGTGGTTGCCAGATTGCAGTAAACCACCACTGCCTAATACTTCGAAACGCTGGTCATACCCGTAAGCTGCGCGACGAGCTGTGTTGATTTGACATAACAAACCACGACGACTGCGGATAGTTACTGCAGTGCAATCAATGTCGCCAGCGGTAGCAATTTCGGGGTCGCTTAGGCAGCTTCCGGTAGCAAAGATGGTAGCAGCCTCATCGTTTAGTATCCAACGAAAAATATCAAAATCATGGATAAGCATATCCTTGAAAATCCCCCCAGATTTTTTGATATAGGGTACAGGTGGTGCACCTGGATCGCGGCTAGTTATAACTAACATCTCAGGATCACCGATCTCTCCTGCCATTAACCGATTCTTGAGAGAACTAAATGTTGGATCAAATCTCCGTTGGAGGCCAATCATGCAAGTTACGCCAGCTTTCTTAATAGTTTCTTCACACAATTTAGCACGCTCGAGCGTCAAATCTACCGGCTTTTCGCAGAATATGTCTTTTCCTGATTCAGCTGACTTAATAATGAGATCAGCGTGGGTATCAGTGCTTGACGCAATTAATACAGCTTTGACACTACTATCAGAAAGAATATTTTCTACGTTCGTTGCTTGGACGCTGTACTGCGTCGCAAGTTCTGTCGCAGCTTGTGGATTTATATCATTGACATACTTTAGTTTAACCCCCGGATGTATATCTAGATTTTTAGCATGAATTTTCCCGATGCGCCCAGCACCGAATATAGCTACGTTGATCATTTTTCCTCTTTATATAGTTCACAACTTTATTCTTACATAGAAAAGCATATTTTTGAAGAAAATTGTTCTTTGCTCTTTTAATATTAGGAATAATTAGGGTTAGTGTTTGTTAATCATGGTAGTTACTTAGAATTTAGATTTACTAGTTGGTTTGGGCGTAGACTATCGTATTTTTCGAAAGGTTGATGAACCCACGGGCTATTCGGTAAATAATCAACATAAAAATCTGGTTTTAGAAAAGAACATGATTTCCACCAAATTACTGCCGATTTAACCTCATTTACTAAATTATATTGTTTCTTTAGATGATCTAGTACTTTGTTAAGAGTAACGCCTGAATCTACCAAATCATCAACTACAAGTACTTTGCCAGATAAGACACCACGGCTCATAGCGATATATTTACCAATATCCAACTCACTTTGTACCGTGCCTGCATCTTCACGATAAGAACTAGTTGATAAAATTGCCAATGGTACATTGAAAATACGTGAAAATACATCTCCTGGACGAAGACCACCACGCGCTAGACATAGAACTTGATCAAATTTCCAATTAGACGAATGTACAATCATTACTAACTTTTCAATTATGCTGTGGTACTCGTTCCATGATACCCATAGATCTTTATCATCTAGTTTTTTCATAATCTTATTTGAATGGATGACGTAAAACGATAGTTTCTTCGCGACCTGGGCCAGTTGATAACATGTCGATAGAAACATCTATTAATTCCTCAATTCGCCTAATATAAGCGCGAGCAGCATCTGGTAAATCCTTTATCGATTTAATACCAACTGTGGACTCACACCAACCTGGCATCTCTTCATATACGGGTTCACATAGTGCAGCCTCCTCAGCACCTGCTGGTAAAATGTTGACATTTTTACCTTTGATAGTATAGCTAACACATAATTTTAGTCTTTCAATACCATCAAGAATATCTAGTTTAGTTAAACATATACCGGAGATACCATTTACTTGAACCGAACGTCTAAGCAATGCAGCATCAAACCAACCACAACGACGTGGTCTGCCAGTTACCGTTCCAAATTCATTGCCAACACTAGCTAGGTGCCTACCAACGCCTTGGTCAGTTTTCAATTCCGATGGAAAAGGGCCGGAACCAACACGGGTAGTATATGCTTTAGTAATACCTAGTATGTGATGAAGAATATTAGGACCCACACCACTACCGGCAGAAGCATTTCCTGCCACACAATTGCTTGATGTCACAAATGGATAGGTACCGTGATCAATGTCTAGTAAACTACCTTGGGCACCTTCAAATAGTAAATTGGCCCCGTTTTTATGCGCATGGTATAAATCGCTTGAAACATCGGTAACCATTGGTTTCAGTCTTGCTACATTCTCTAGTGCATTATCCAGCGTTTTTTGATAGTTTATAGGCGGATATCTTAAGTAATTCACTAAAACAAAATTATGGTAATCAAGACTTATTTCTAGTTTTTCTGAAAAACGTTTCTCGTTCAGTAGATCTGATACCCTAATCGCACGACGGGCAACTTTGTCTTCATAGGCTGGACCTATACCTTTTCCAGTGGTGCCAATTTTAGCATCAGTGCACATCGCTTCGCGTGCAGCATCAAGAGCACCATGGTACGGTAGGATAATTGGGCATGACTCAGATATTTTCAGCCGTGACTCTACTTCTATACCGAATTCTTGTAATTTATCTATTTCAGATAACATATCGGGAACTGACAGTACAACACCATTACCTATATAGCAGGTTACTCCTTGTCTCATAATTCCAGATGGAATCAGCTGAAGCGCAGTTTTTAGACCATCGATGACGAGCGTGTGTCCAGCGTTGTGTCCACCTTGGAAACGTACAACTCCCTGTGCATGATCAGTAAGCCAATCAACAATCTTACCCTTTCCTTCATCTCCCCATTGAGTACCGATTACAACAACGTTTTTTGCATTACTTTTCTGTAACATAATGGTTAGTCCAAACTTTGGATAATACAATTTCTACCCTTGGCAACTAATATTCCATCTTAGTAACCAAAACTCGTTTTTATAGCTTAATAATTCATTAGTCCTACAGTGATCAAACAAACCTACGCTATTCTATGTTGTTCGCCATAAAAGGATATTATCAAAATAAAATCTTATACTGGTTATGTCCCTATACTATTTTATAGTGTACAAATTCCGGAAACTACGTCACGTCAGTTCTATAGCAAGTATTTTCTCCTCATTTTTATTAGACTATCTACTTTTAAGACTCCCAGAATATTTGAAAAAATCTGAGTTTGGATCAATTATTATTAAATCTCGATGGTTTTTGAAGGTGGCACGATAAACTTCCATGCTACGATAAAATTTGTAAAATTCTAAATTATGTCTAAACGTTTTAGCATAGACTTCCGAGGCCGCAGCATCGCCCTCACCACGTATTTTTTTTGCATCTCGATGAGCTTCTGCTAAAATTAGGACACACTTCTTATCAGCGTTAGCTCTAATCCTTTCTAAATCTTTGTGCCCCACAGCACGTAATTCATTGGTGATATTCGAGCGGTCAGACTTTATGCATTCATAAAATGAAGAGTTAGCCTCTTGTTCAACATAATTAACCTGGCTTAAATGCAGATCAACGATATTAATTCCAATGTTTTTAAGTTTTTCCTTGAGTCTAACAATCACTAGATCTGAGATCACACCTCTTTTTCCTGAAACGATTTCTTTAACTGTGCGATTAGAAATCTCTCTCCTCAAAGAAGCTTTTGCAAGTTCTAGTATTTTATTCTGTGTAATCTCTTTATTACCACTAGATCTTACTAAGTAAAGATTGGGGTCATTAATTTGCCACTTTACAGAAACATTAACCAGGATATCCTTATTTTCTAAAGTTATAAAATGATCCAAATTTATTGAATCTGCATTCAATATTCGATTATCTAAGAAGGTTGTACTTTGTATCGGGAATGGTAACTTAAGATGTAATCCTGGTCGTTTGATGATATTTTTTATTTCACCAAAAGTAAGCAGGACAGCATACTGCCGCTGATCGACCAAGAAAATACTCGAAAACAGCAGCCAAAATACTACTGTACTTAATATGACTAAGGAAAAAAGGCGACTCATCATCTTTCCCTACGATTGCGAGAAAAACGGTTATCGCGTGAACGCCTACTTTTCAAGAGATATTTTCTTTCTTTGGAAAGGCCATCGGATTTCTCTTTTTTCAATATTTCGTCATTTACCTTACGATCAATAACGGTATCTTTCTGAAGAGATGGTTTTGCTGATTCAAAATATAGTCCATCCAGTGAAAATGATACTATGTTATTTTTATTTTTCGTATCCAACATTACCTTTGAAGTATTTTCGAATATTTTCTTCATAGTATCTAAGTACATTCGATAACGTGTCACGGTAGGTGCTTTCTGATATTCTTGTAATACCTGCTTAAAGTAGGATGTATCTGCCTCTGCGTCAGCGATGGCATGAACACTATAAGCATCTGCTTCAAGAAGTAGACGGGATGCTGCTGCCTGAGCTCTTGGAATAACATAGTTAGCATAAGAATCTGCCTTCTTTTTCTGCAAACTATAATCTTGAAATGCCTTAATTTCATCGTCAAAAGCAGATTTCACTTGTCTTGGAGGTTGAATACACTCTATAACAACATCTGTAATTTGGACCCCCATCTTGTATAGATCTAAAATTTTCTGCATTGCATATTTAGTATTTAGCGCTATTTTTTCTTGTCCTGTATATAGTGCAGAATCCATATTTTCTTTACCGATTACTTCACGAATTGAAGTTTCTGCCACTTGTCTTATTGTCTTTTCTGGATTGAGAACATTGAAGACCCAATCTTTAGCATTCTTAAGTACATAGCAAACCTTGAAACTAGTATGGATAATCTTTTCATCAGCGGTTATTATCAGAGTTTCCTTATGTTGACCGGTTGTTACGTTGAAATTAGTATCGTTACCAATTTTCATCGTTCTTATCCGAGAAACATTGATAATCTCACGATTCTGGATAGGGTAAGGCCAACACCAATTAAAACCTGGCATAGCTGAATAGCTATACTCACCTAAAGTCGTAACGACTCCAGTTTGGCCTATTTTAACTGTGAATAATCCGCTTAGTAACCATACAGATATCAATGAAATTGAGACTATAGTTATAATAATATTCTTAGTCCTCAAACCTGGGTCACCGCCACTTTGGTGACCACTACTGCTCTTCATGATACCTAATAGATAATTCATGCGTTGATTAAATTTTTGCCACAACTTGTCAAGGTCAGGTTGGTTCTCACCTGATTTTTTGCTATAGCTGTTGTCTATTTTCTTACTTTCTAATCCCCAATATCGTCTAATTTCTCTTAAACGGAATATAAAATTAAGTTTTTTAAGCAGAGTAGCAAGCATTCGATAGGTATCTCTAGGTAAACAGAAAACAGGTTTGGACGATTCTCAAAGCAAGATTTTTTCCAAAAAACTTGCTTTGATTTAAAAGCAAAAAATTTATTAACAGTGTACCCACGAAATTTTATTGAAATTGATCTGTGTTGTATAGTACGTGACTTTGTTCCTAGGTTTTGAGCAGTATCTGATACACACTAAGTTTTTTATAGAAGTTTAATAACTTTCTAGTGACCTTCAAGTAATTATTCTACTTCAGAATCAAAACTCAGATCAATAGCTCGCCCAGGTACCACAGTTGAGATGGCATGCTTATATACCATCTGTGTGACTGTGTTTCGTAGCAGAATAACGTATTGATCAAAGAACTCAATGTGCCCTTGTAATTTAATTCCATTGATTAAATAAATAGAAACAGGTGTACGATCTTTGTATAAGATTTCCAAAAATGGATCTTGTAATAATTTTTTTTTGCCTATCATGAACGCTCCACAATATTATTATAATTATAATTCAACTTAACCCAGAAATACTTCTAGGATTCTTACTTAGAATAGCTTCCTATAAAGCTATTTCTTATTAAATACATAGGGATTATGGCTAGATTTAAATTCAATGCTTAAAGGAGTTCCCGTTAGAGAGAAAACTCCTCGGAAATGTTTCTCCAAGTAACGCTTGTAGTTACCTTCGATCAACTCCAGAGCATTACCATGGATTACAATTACTGGCGGATTCATCCCACCTTGATGGGCATAACGTAGCTTGGGTCGAGTCAATCCTTTGCGTGGTGGCTGCTGATGATCCACCGCTTCAATTAAGGCACGTGTTAATTTTGGTGTAGATAAGTCTGACATAGCTGCTCTATAAGCAAAATCAACTGACTTCATCAAAGATTGAATACCGTTACACTTTAATGCCGAAATGAAATGAAGTTTCGCAAACGAAAAGAAATGTAACTTGCGACTGATGTCTAACTTGACCTTATTTCGCTGATCACTGGTTATTCCATCCCATTTATTAATACCAACTACCAGCGCCCGCCCAGTTTCCAGTATAAGGCCAGCTATATGCGCATCCTGTTCAGAAATATCTTGCTGGGCGTCAAGCAATAGCAAAACTACGTTAGCTTCCGAGATCGAACGTAGAGTCTTAATAACAGAAAATTTTTCAATAGATTCAAAAACTTTCCCGCGACGACGAATTCCTGCAGTATCAATCAGGATATATCTTTTATTATCGTGCTCAAAAGGAATTTCAATTGAATCACGTGTGGTGCCGGGCATATTAAAAGCGATAGTGCGTTCTTCGCCAAGCAAAGCATTAATAAAGGTTGATTTTCCAACATTAGGTCGACCAACAACGGCAATCTTTGTAGATGAGTTATTACTATCTGGATCATTCTCTTGTGTACGATATCTAAAGCTCACTAAATCTAGAGACTTTTCCAAAAGATTATTTACACCGTCACCGTGTGCTGAAGAAATCATATATGGCTCGCCCATACCAAGCTCGTAAAATTCAGCCACGAAACAGTTATATTTCATACCTTCAGATTTATTTGCTACTAAAACCACTGGACGGCCAGACCTACGCAGGAAATCACTGATTGAGTTATCATAAGGACTCAAGCCTTGACGACCATCAACAATAAATATTACTACGTCAGACTCTATAACTGCTTGTTTAGTCTGCTTTGCCATCTCATACATAATGCCACTTTTAGTAATTGGTTCGAAGCCACCAGTATCAATAACTAGGAATGGGTTCTTGCCAATTCGGCCTTCACCGTAGTGACGATCGCGAGTCAAACCAGGTAAATTAGCAACTAATGCATTACGAGAGCGCGTTAGACGATTGAATAATGTAGATTTACCTACATTGGGACGTCCTACAAGTGCGATTACTGGTTTCATTAGTTTATTTTCACCGGGATTAATTTTTGACGATAGGTCTCGACCAGTTCTTTCTAGATCGAAATACTTTAAAACTCTATATAAATTTAAAAAAACGGCTATGCGTTGTAATTTAGGTTAGCTGAATGATTTTTTAAATTTTACTTGAGATTAATTTACAGGTTCCCTGAATTAGCCATCTTGAAAAATTTTCCACGAAATCGAACTTCTTGCTGATAAGTAAGGTTGAAAACAATGGCTGTTGTCTATTGAATTGTCTTCCCCATATTTTATTAATCTTTAGCCAAATATCTTCCCAACCAAATAGTCACTTACTAGATGTAGAGGAATAGTGTCTTGGTGATTAGAGCTTTCTTCAGGTTTTTCATATCTTTCGTGTAGTAGATATTTTACGGTTGCCTGCTGATTTTTCACCTCTTTTTCTCCAATGATAATTGCATAAGTAGCGCCACTGGCATTTGCCCGCTTCATCTGTGACTTAACACTACAAATAGCATTAGTTGGGTTACAATTCCATACAACTTTTAGACCAGCATTACGTAAACATTCTGCCAATGTAAGTGATTGCAATTGTGCAGCCTCCCCTTGATGTAGTATATAGGCATCATACTTATCTTTTGGAATCTGCTTATTGGTAATACGAATCAATTCTATAATTCGTTCAACACCTATAGCAAAGCCACAAGCTGGAGTACTTTTACCGCCAAATATCTCGACTAACGAATCGTAACGACCACCACCACATATTGCGGATTGCGCACCAAGCAAGTCAGTAACCCACTCAAATACAGTACGGTTATAGTAATCTATGCCACGTACCAAGCGAGAATTAACCGTAAATGGAACATTATTATGCTCTAATATTCTCTTCACGCCTTCGAAATGAGCGAGGGATTCTCTTCCCAGATAAGCATCAATTCTTGGAGCATCGTTGACCATTTTCTGCATAACTGGATTCTTAGTATCCAATATTCGTAGGGGGTTAGAATACAAACGACGTTGTGCATTTAAGTCTAGCAAATCTTTATAGCGCTCAAAGTAATTAATTAAATCAGCCCGATATTTTTTTTGTTCTTCAGGATTCCCAATCGAATTTAGTTGTAGATACACATTTTTTAGTCCGAGATTATTCCATAATCTTTTACATACCATAATCAGCTCAACGTCAATATCTGGACCTGAGAAACCAAGTGCCTCAGCCCCAACTTGATGAAATTGACGGTAGCGACCACGTTGCGGTCGCTCATGGCGAAACATGGGACCACTATACCAAAGCTTTTTCGGACCATCATAAGTTATATTGTTTTCAATTGCTGCTCGTACTACACTAGCAGTACTTTCTGGTCGCAAAGTCAAATTGTCACCGTTCATAGAGTCAGTAAACGAGTACATTTCCTTCTCAACAATATCTGTGACCAAGCCAAGGCCTCGGGTAAATAGAGCAGTAGATTCGACAATAGGTGTACAAATCTTTTGAAAACCATAACTTTTTAATATTGACTCAGATGTATCTTCAAATAATCCCCATATAGGCGCATCAATTGGTAAGATATCATTCATTCCCTTTACGCTGGAAATTTTTTTATCTTTGTTATTGTTTGACATTCTTTCAGTGTGCTATTGATAATTGATTTTAAGTAGGCTAAATTCTTCCTGAATTGTAATGATTTTTTATATAATCAAGTACTATTTCCTGGAATTCTTCAGCGATTCGTTTACCACGCAATATCATTCTCTTCTCGCCATTGATGAATACTGGTGCTGCTGGATATTCACCAGAACCTGGTAGGCTAATGCCAATATTTGCATGTTTAGATTCACCAGGACCGTTAACAATACACCCCATTACTGCTACAGTCATGTTCTCAACACCAGGGTATAATTTTTTCCAGTTTGGCATTTGATCACGTAAGTAAGTCTGAATTTTATCAGCCAAATCTTGAAAGACGTTTGATGTTGTGCGCCCACAGCCAGGGCAAGATACTACCATCGGTACAAATTTTCGCAATCCTATAGTTTGTAATATTTCCTGGCTGACAATAACTTCACGGGTCCGGCTGCCTCCTGGCTCTGGAGTGAGGGAGACTCGGATAGTATCTCCTATACCCTCTTGTAATAGCACTGACAAAGCTGCAGTTGATGCTACAATAGCTTTACTACCCATACCAGCTTCAGTTAAACCAAGATGTAAAGGGTAGTCACAACGATGTGCTAAATCTCGATAGATGGCGATCAAATCCTGAACACCAGATACCTTACAAGATAGAATTATGCGATTTTTTAGTAAACCTAGTTCCAATGCCCTCTGAGCGTTTTCTATGGCTGATGTAATTAGCGCTTCATGCATAACTACTTGGCTAGGGTAGGGTAGACTACGCGAAGCATTCTCATCCATCATGCGCCCTAGTAAAGCTTGATCTAAACTACCCCAATTGACACCGATTCTCACCGGCTTATCATATTTACACGCGACCTCGATCATTTTTGCATAGTGCTTATCACGCTTGAATCCGACGCCAATATTTCCTGGATTAATGCGATACTTTGATAATGCTTGTGCACATTCAGTATATTGATCTAGCAAAATATGCCCATTATAATGAAAATCTCCCACTAGCGGTACATCGACACCCATCTTATCCAGATGCTCTCTTATCTCTGGTACTGCAGCTGCAGCCTTGGAATTATTCACGGTAATACGTACTATTTCAGAACCAGCCCTCGCTAAGTCGGCAACCTGTATCGCAGTAGCTATCACGTCTGCAGTATCGGTGTTAGTCATAGATTGGACAACTATTGGCGCATCACCGCCGATTACAATTTCTTTTTTTCCATAGCTAATAGTCACAGCATGACTAGGACGACGGCCATTAGAATTTAACTGCTTTAGAAAATTTTTTCTGAGCATAGTATCTCTTCTATTGTATTTAGCTTATTTTAAATTTCAAATTTACTACATTAACTTTAGAATATATTTTGTACTGCGTTGCGCAATGTAGTGCCGAAATCGGTAATTTCTTACGGTAGCGTAGAAATATTAAAAAATAGAACCAATTACAAAGTTCGTGTGCAAGAAATTATAGAAATAATCCATAGTTATAGTTCTGAAACGCCATTGTCAATTACTTTTATAGACTACAATCTGTCTTTAGCCATTGAGCTCCCAGAGAGTGAATAGTATCCCACTTGTATCAGTATAATTATTGTATTAATCAGAATGATTTTTTCACTAATATTATTCGCATCTTCTCAGTTTATACTATTAGTGAAGGAGAATCTTCTAGAATGAACAGCTTTAATTCTAGTACCCAGCATACTAGAATTATTAATGGCACTATCTATTGCAATAGTAAATAAATCCACCACATATTGATCTAAATACTAGAAATTTAGAGCTTGATACTGTAGCATTTTTTTCATACGTTCTTGTACGTGCGTTCTGTCCTTTACCTCACCAGCCAGTTGCCCACAAGCAGCATCAATATCATCGCCTCGGGTCTTACGAATGGTGGTAACAATGCCAGATTCTGTTAAAATCCGGGCAAAATTTCTAATATTTAGATCACTAGAGCGGTTCAAACCAGATTTAGAGAACGGGTTAAATGGAATAAGATTAAATTTGCAGGGAAGAGAAAGTTCACCAATTTTACCTTGCATTAAAACTATAAGCTCTCGCGCATGATCTGCGCTATCATTGATGCCATCTAGCATACAGTATTCAAAGGTGATGAAATCTCGTGGAGAAAATTTCAAGTAACGTCTACAAGAAGCTATTAGCTCATGTAAGGGATACTTTTTATTGATTGGAACTAGATTATCGCGTAAGGCATCATTAGATGCGTGCAAAGAAATGGCTATTGTTACTGCACAATCCTGCGATAATTTGTCAATCATTGGTACTACACCACTAGTGGATAAAGTTACTCGGCGGCGAGATAACCCATAGGCGTTATCATCTAGCATTAACTTCAATGCAGTAACAGTTGGTCCGTAGTTTAATAAAGGTTCACCCATACCCATCATCACTACATTGGTAATCTTTTGGTCATTTTTTTCAGCAAGGAGGGCGTGTTTTGCCATCCATAGCTGTCCGATGATCTCCCCAGCTAGTAAATTTCGGTTAAATCCTTGCTTTCCGGTAGAGCAAAATCGGCAGTTCACAGCACAACCGACTTGAGTTGAAATACAAAGAGTCCCACGATTTTTTTCAGGAATAAATACAGTTTCTATCACGTTGCCTTGTCCTACATCAAGTAGCCATTTGCGTGTACCGTCGCTTGAAATATGATCGCTTATGACTACTGGAGCACTAATTATTGAAGTCGTAATTAGTGCTTCGCGCAGTGACGTAGCAATATCTGTCATTTTATGAAAATCATCTACGCCAAATCGATGCATCCAACGCAACAACTGCTTTGCACGGAATGGTTTCTCGCCTAATTCTCTGCAGTAAGTAATCAGTTTCGCATGATCAAAATCTAACAGATTGACAAGGTTAGTCATGGTACTTTCTTCTTATAAAGTCGCGGTACGAACAAAATAGCTAGTGATTTTGGCGAGGAAAAAAATAGGAAATTTCAGCCGCTGCAGCTTCTGATGTATCTGAACCGTGCACTGCATTAGCATCAACAGACTTAGCGAAATCAGCACGGATAGTCCCTTTTTCTGCATTTTTAGGGTCAGTAGCACCCATGAGGCTACGATTTCTCAATATCGCATTTTCCCCTTCAAGTATTTGAATAACCACTGGACCTGAGGTCATGAAATATACTAGATCCTTAAAGAAAGGACGATCTATATGAGCTGAATAGAATCTTTCTGCTTCTTCGCGTGATAGATGCATCATTCGAATTGCAATAATTTTAAGACCAGCGTTTTCAAACCGAGTATAAATTTGGCCAATTATATTCTTTTCGACTGCATCTGGCTTAATAATTGATAGGGTACGTTCAATTGACATCTGATAAATTCCAATAAAAATTAGGGTCTAATTATGTTCTTGTAGATAACTAATATTGATTCTTAGGAAGATCACCAATGCTAGCACGAAACTTTCATACAAAAACATTGAAGCTAGATAGTACCTAGGTAAGAAAATCATTTTAAGAGTGTACATTTACTATTGGCAATTATTACTTAAGACTAGGTAAAAATATTAGTGGATCTACGGGTTTACCTTGTTTACGAATTTCGAAGTGTAATTTAACTCTATTACTATCTGAGTTCCCAATTTCAGCGATTTTCTGACCCGTAAGCACTGTATCTCCCTCTCTTACAAAGATAATCTTATTATGTGCATAGGCAGATAGTAAATTATTAGTATGTTTAATAATAGTTAAATTACCGTAACCACGAATACCGCTACCGGAATACATTACTCTACCGCTAGCAGCAGCAACAACCATTTGTCCAGATTTTCCAAAGATATCAATACCTTTCTTTCCCTGATTAAAGGTAATATGCTGATTGCTATTTTTAGTAGGCCACACCCAATCTAATTCATCTTCACGTATATCTGACAGAGGCTTATTAGGTAAAACAATTATCTTCCTAGGTAAGGAAGAGTTATTACCCCTAGCGTTTCTATAGATTCGCTTTTCCTGCTTAGAAGTACCTAGGGATCTAATCCTTACTCCTGAATCTAGCGTTATGTTCCTAATTTGTACGTGATTAGATAGATTTTCCCGACTAACTGGAGGAGATATTTTTAAAATCTGACCAACTTCAATATCATCGGCTTTTTCCAAGTTATTCCAGATCATAATATTTTGGTAATTTTGACCAAATTTGAGTGCGATACGGTATAAATTATCACCTCGATTTACAGTATATAAACTACTATTTTGAGTAACTGGAACCGCACGAACTGTGGAAGAGTAGTAGCTATGATCAACCACCGGAGCATGTTTTCCTGGAACAGCGCATGAAACCATCATCTCCAAAATAAGTCCCAAAACTATAAAGCGAATTTTCTTCATTCTCATGGTATTGGACATTGGAATTCAATAGGGTCGCGCTAATATTAATTGGTTAACTTGTAACTTAAGTAGTCACAGAATGATGAATATCGATATTTTAAAATTGCTTCACATAGTGTATTCACCTGTCGCAGGTTGCAATGATACCAAAGAAACTAAGTAGTTATAGAAGCTGGTTATTCTCCTTCGACTACAGTAGATCTTTTCTAAGAGCATCTAACTGTATTTTGCACGTTAGATCCGTATGTAAGGGGGTAATGGAGACATGATTTTTAGCAACTGCATAGAAGTCAGTACCTTTACTGGCATCTCGAGGAGTTCCTGGAAGACCAATCCGATATATATCATTACCACATACATCTTTGTAATGAATAGAATCTTTTGACTCATTTCTTCTCCCCAATCGGGTAGCTACTGCGGGCCTTAGCTGATCGTGTGGAAGATTTGGAATATTCACATTCAAAAGATAAGGATCTGATAAATACCTAAAACGTTGCTCAACAATTCTTTGGGCGACTATTACCGCTGATTCCAGTTCAGCCCATCCTCTTTGAACCTGGGAGAAGGCAATTGAAGAAATACCAAATAAAAACCCCTCAGTAGCTGCAGCTACCGTTCCAGAATAAAGAATGTCATCAGCCATATTTCCACCCTGATTAATGCCTGATACAATCAGGTCAGGCTGAAAGTTGAGCAACCCCGTTAATGCTATGTGGACGCAGTCAGACGGCGTACCGTTGACGAAGTAAAAACCATTATTCTCTGACCTTCGAACAGACAAAGGTTGTCCTAGACTCAAAGAATTAGAGGAGCCCGATCGATCTTTTTCTGGAGCTACTACTATAACTTCCGCAATTGATGTTAATGCACTTGCTAACGTAGTTATACCAGGTGCTAAGTATCCATCGTCATTGCTAATCAAAATTTTCATACACTAATTACCCGAACCCAGTTCGTTTATGAAAGTTTAAAAAATTTTAATCTCTTAAAACATTCTAAGATTGGACTTAGTATTTTCATATTGCCTGAACGTATAGAGTAATCATCTATACGTTCAGGCAATATGGTTTCTAGGGAAATCATACCTAATCTATTGACAGCTTCTATCTAGCGCCGTGGATATCCTTCAGCGGTAATTCTCTCCCATACCTTACTTTTTTCTTGGTTAGTCATAGAGACCCACTGTGCCACTTCATCAACAGTACGCCCGCAGCCACGACACACATCATCGAAGGTGGTAGAACAAACAGCTACACAGGGAGTTTCAGGATATTGTGAGGTAATTTCTGACATGCTAAAATATTCCTAGATATTGCGATGGTATTGTATAGTATGATATTTTTAGTACGATTGTCTTAAAAAATATCGTTAAATTTAACAATATCGATGAAAAATACTTACTCTGAAGATTTATTGATCAACTTTCTATAAACAATAGAGTGCAATATTGCACTCGATATAAATTTTGTCAAAATAACAAGCCGATTAGCTAATTTTCTAATGTGCTAAAGTAACATCGGTAGACCGGAAAATATTGCAGGTAGAATCGCGACTATAGATCCGTAGTTTTGAGCTCATGGTAGTAATATTTTTCTTGCTAGAAATTTCTAATAAAGGTGTTACAGTACGCAATAGAAATTTGATCATTAGCCCTATTATAGTGAGTTGCAAGGGTTCTAGAAGAGATATGAATTCAGATCCAACTGATGCAAGGTAACTGGCTCATTTTTATATTTTTTGTTCCTGATAACGGTGTTATAGGAGTAAAAACTGTCCTAAGAAAGTTAATTAGCAGCAGTATTTTAAGAAGCTATATACGTTTCTACACCATGATAAATACCTAAACAGAAAAAGTTTAATATTTGAGGAATTTGTTAATTTATTCTATTAGTAAAAAATTAGTATCGTAGATACGACAAAATTACTCCTGGTAAATGAGGAGTAATTTTTTGTACAGAAGTCTCTACTAATTGACTCAAGAGTGCGTGACGCCAAAAATACTGCTTAGGTATTGTAGTTGTTTCACAAAAAATCACTATTATAGCTACTAATATAACTCCACGCGCTATACCAAAGAGAACTCCAAGGCTATGATCTAAAAATCTTAGATTACCAGCCTTTATAAGCGTTTCTAATGCAATACCTAAACATACTACCAGTAATCTTATACTAAAAAACAATATCAGAAAAGATACAATTAGACGTGCCGTGTTTCCTGGAAGAATATCAGGAAGAAATTGGATCACATCTTTGCTGTATTTGTTGGCTATAGCTATAGATGTAATCCAACTCGTTAGTAGCAGAAGTTCTTTAATCAGACCGCGTAAGGTACCGACAACGATAGAGCAAACTAGTATAAATAAGATTAAGTAATCGAAGACTGTCACGCTTCTAGAATAAAATGTTGAATAATACTATGCATCTTTCACATTTTCCAAAAACCGGCTTTTATAAAGTTACTTAACAATAAAAATTTCATCTAGACCGAACTCAAGCAATCTTTTACGCATCCTTTGGGCATTTTCCTTATTCCTAAATCCACCAACTCGGATACGAATACGATTACCTACTTTAGTTGGAATTTTTTGTGTATACGAATTAATGCCTATTTTTTTAAGCCTATATTGTAGTCTATCGACTTTATCTTTTGATTCTAAAGCAGCTATTTGTAATACAAACGGTCGTTTATCAGCCACCAAAGTGTTGCTATTATTCTTCTTTGTGGTTGTCACTAAACCCATAACATTTCTTTGTTCACTAACAGACAAGGTATCTATTATAGGAGTATTTTCAATACTTAACTCTGGGTCAATTTGTAATTTTTTTAAAAACCTAGCGCTACTACCCGTTGATGTACTAGATGATAACAGAATTTTTTTAGAATCTTCAGAAGATACAGAAAATCTTTTATCAATAACTCCCAATTTTCTAGGGAGGGTATGCGTTTTAATATTGTTAGTAGATAACGTAGTAGTTAGCTCTTCCTGATACCCTATACTAAGATTTTTTTTATCACGCGAAGGAATTCGAATCTCAATATCCTGGGGGAGATACTTCAATTTTGGGTCTAGGATAATTGGTATGATAACCGCCATGATTAATACTAAAACCATAGCTCCAACTAGTCGCCTTCTAGCAGTCCTCATTTCTGGTGAAATTATACCCAAAACCTCGTTATGCCGCTTACTAAACCTGGTCATTTTGGAGTTCCATGTCTAGGTAGTAGGAATTTAAAGTCGATCTCATAGATTTTCTGAGTATGATATCTAGTAATCTAAAATCATAAATTTTAGGGCGATTGAGGTTCTCTATACGCCATCACGCCTGCTACCGTCAGGAAAGATCCAAACACTATGATCCTATCATTCACTCCTGCTTTAGCTAGTACACTTTCATAAGCTGCTTCAGGAGAATTGAAAGTGGATGTGCTGTACTTAAGATCTCCTGAACGAAAGTTACCGTCTAATAGATATCTTTGTAAATCTTCTGACTTAGCTGCGCGGGCCAGTGGTAAATCTGTAAAACACCAGTGATCGATTTGGGTGCTCAATTTTTTTAGCATGACGTCGATGCTTTTATCAATCATAGTACCAAATATTGCATAGGTGTATGGATAAAATCCCATACTATCGAGATTTATTGCTAAAGTTGCCACAGCATGTGGATTATGAGCAACATCTAGGATTACCAAAGGTTCTCCAGGAAGAATCTGGAAACGCCCTGGTAAATTTACTGTGGCTAACCCGCTACGCACCTCCTGAGCGCTAACCGGCACTTGGTATTTCAGTATTTCCAAGGCAGCCAAAGCAGCTGAGGCATTTAATAATTGATTGGCACCGCGGAGAACGGGATAATTCAAGGAATGACGGTGCTGATCTTTACCTTGATAGTTCCATTGCTGTTTATTTCCAGTAAAACTAAAATCTCGGCCTAATAATCGGAGGTCAGCATTAATTTTATTTGCGTGTTTTATCAGAGACTCTGGCGGTTCTGGATCGCTACAGATAGCAGCTTTCCCAGAGCGAAAAATACCAGCTTTCTCTAAACCAATCTTCTCACGAGTATCTCCTAAGTACTCTACATGATCAATGTCAATACTGGTAACTATAGAAATATCGGCGTCGATAACATTTACAGCATCAAGGCGTCCACCCAACCCAACTTCTAATATTGCAACGTCAGGTTTAAGCTTCGCTAGTAAATACATAATGGACAGAGTAGTAAACTCGAAATAAGTCAGAGAAATGTTATCACGCTTACCTTCTATTACTTCAAAACTACTGACTAGCATATCATTAGATACAGATCTACCATTCATACGGGCACGTTCATTAAAACTAATAAAATGCGGACTTGTATACATTCCTACTTTGTAGCCAGCATGCAGTAATATTGATTCCATCGTAGCACATGTTGATCCTTTACCATTGGTACCAGCCACCATAATAACTGGGCAAGAAAATTTCAATTGTAAATTTTTTTTTACCTTCTCCACCCTTTCTAAACCCATATCTATAATTTTAGGATGGCGAGACTCAAGTAGAGTCAGCCACTCCGCAAGCATTTTAGATCTTCGACTAACATTCAGCATTTTTAATAATGTGCAAGTTTATAGGATGCTAAAACGGATATAGCGCAAATTGATATAAAATTCTCATCAATGTTACATCAACCTCGGAGAAGTGCCAGTAAGCAAGCTATTTCTTCACGCATCTTACGACGATCAACAATCATATCAATAGCTCCTCTGGTAATCAGGAATTCAGATTGCTGGAAGCCAACAGGTAGTTTTTCACGTACGGTATTCTCAATTACGCGCGGACCAGCAAATCCTATTAATGCTTTGGGTTCTGCAATTATGATATCTCCCATAAAAGCGAAAGAGGCTGAAACACCGCCCATCGTTGGATTAGTCAACACACTAATAAATGGTATCTTTTGCTCAGATAGCTTAGTCAGCATGGAAATAGTCTTAGCCATCTGCATTAAAGACATTAGCCCTTCCTGCATGCGTGCACCACCAGTAGCAGTTATACAGATAAACGGTATTTTTTGGCTTAGCGCTATCTTAGCTCCACGTACAAAACGTTCTCCTACTACCGAGCCCATGGAGCCACCCATGAAATCAAATTCAAATACTGCCACTACTACTGGTATAGTCATAATAAAACCTCCAAATACCACGAGCGCATCAGTCTCATCGGTAGATTTTGATGCCTCTTTCAAACGCTCAGAATATTTCTTTTTATCTTTAAAGTTTAAGCTGTCAACCGGAGTAATTTCCTGACCAATCTCGTAACGTTCACCAGCATCTAGTAAAGTATTTAGTCTTTTTCGAGCCCGGATTTTCATGTGGTGGTTGCACTTTGGGCAGACATAAATATTCGATTCTAAATGACTACGATACAAAGCTGTTTCACAAGATGAGCATTTCACCCATAATCCCTCGGGAATTAGTCTGCGGATTACTGATTTATCGCGCTGAATGCGTGGAGGAAGCAATTTTTTTATCCAACTCATATAGAAATTTTCTTCATATTTTTCTCGTTGAACAACATATTCAATGAGAAAAATAATTAATCAGGCCGGACAATTTAAAAAATTGAAAGGTATGTATGATTCTTGAGGTAGCTTCCATTTTGGATCATAAGCTACTTGGGCTAGATATAAACCGTCTGGTGAAAAAGTGGGTGCTGCACAGCCACGATCACGTTGCCTTATTAACTCTGCTATCCACTCTGGATCTCTTTTACCATTACCGATATAAACTAAAGAGCTAACAATATTACGCACCATATGATGTAAAAAAGAATTAGCGCAGAACTTAAAAATGAATAAGCAACCACGTTGATTAATGCAGACTTCTTCCATAGTTCGTATAGGTGACTTGGCTTGACATTCCGATGTCCGAAAAGTGGAGAAATCGTGTGTTCCGATGAGTGATAAAGCAGCCCTGCGCATGAGGGCTAATTCCAAAGGTTTAAATACCCAACCTGCTTTACCTTGTAGTATAGGAGAACGCACAGGGTGCGCATACAAGAAATAATAGTAAGTTCTATATATAGCGCTGAAACGTGCATGAAAAAAAATCTTACTACTCGTCGTGGCAATCTTAGAGGATTCAGACAACTCATGGGACCAGCGTACTACAATCGACGGAGGTAGGAAACTATTCAAACCACGCACCCAAGAGAAACTTTCACGTGACAAAGTAGTGTCAAAGTGAACGATTTGCTCAAGAGCATGAACACCGGAGTCAGTGCGACCAGCAGAGGTTGTACTAATTTTCTCTTGAGTAAACTTTTGAAGAGCGGATTCTAACCTATCTTGCACGGTTTTCCCGCTCGGCTGGGTCTGCCATCCTTGCCAAGGTGCACCATCATACTGTACGCCAAGAACGATACGATTCAATCAAGCCCCTGCATTAAAATGGGATACGAATATTATTCTGATAATATATACCGAGAAAGATATTATTAAGAAAGCTTATAAAACATGTGCCATATTAAAATTGGGATAACACAATTTTAAGTATCTAGAATGATACGTAGCATACGACGCAATGGTTCCACAGCGCCCCATAGTAGCTGATCTCCCACTGTGAACGCTGATAAATAACTGTCACCCATTTTCAGCTTCCTCAAACGACCTATAGGAATTTTTAGGCTTCCTGAGACATTAGCAGGTGTAAGTTTTCTCATCGAGGAATCTTTATTATTGGGAACTACTTCTACCCATTGATTATTAGCCTCAATGATTCCATTGATCTCATCTAATGGGATATCTTCTTTTAACTTTATTGTTAACGCCTGTGAATGGCAGCGCATAGCCCCGATTCGAACGCACAATCCATCTATAGGTATGATTTCCTGGCAATTACTAAATAATTGTCCACGTCCAAGGATCTTATTAGTTTCAGCACCAGCTTTCCACTCTTCTCTCGAGACTCCATTTCCTAAATCATTATCGATCCAGGGAATCAGATTGCCACCCAATGGGGCACCAAATTGGACAGTTTCTTCAACCGACATAGAATGCTGTCTTCCCAAGACTTTGCGATCTATCTCTAATATCGCAGATTTAGGATCTTCTAGTAGAGCTTTAACCTCTTTATTAATAGAGCCAAACTGCGTTAATAGTTCACGCATATGTCGCGCACCGCCACCGGACGCTGCTTGATAAGTCATTGAAGTTATCCACTCGATTAAATCGTGTTTGAATAGACCACCCAATGCCATCATCATACAAGATACCGTACAATTCCCACCAACGTAAGTCTTAAATCCCTGCCTTAAACTATCTTTAATTAAGTCTAGATTAACTGGGTCTAGTACAATGACTGCATAATCCTCCATGCGTAAGGTAGAGGCAGCATCAATCCAATAACCATTCCAACCAGCTGTACGAAGTTGAGGAAAAATCTCATTAGTATAATCCCCTCCTTGACATGTGATGATAATATCACATCTTTTTAAAGCGCTAATATCAGCAGCATCCTTTAATATAACTTCATTCTTCGCTAGTTCTGGAGCCTTACCACCAGCATCTGAAGTCGAAAAAAATATAGGTTCAACATCTAAAAAGTCGTTTTCCTCTTGCATACGTTCTAGCAGAACTGAACCTACCATACCGCGCCAACCAACTAAGCCAACTAGTTTCATTATCTTCCCTAAAAATTATTATCTCCAAAACAAGGGGGAACTGCGTTCCTCACTGATTTCTTTACTTGAACTCGGAGGTATAATCTAATAAAAAAATTTCAGGTGCAAAAATTTTCAACTCTGGTGCTATTTTAATAGTGTTTAGAAAATATCTACCTAAATTTACCAAATTAGGATGTTACCACTGTCCTTTTTAAGAGGATAGCTGTCAATAAACATTTAGTCGCTATCCAAAGATTTATATTCAGGGTGGATCACATTGGTAAGAAAGTAGCATGAGGTAGTTTGTGTTTTATTGCTAGGTAATCTTTCAGGCAGATTAACCAAGTCTCTTCACGATTCCTTCGAGGAAGCCTATTTTAGAATAGCGTAATGTAAAAGGTTTAATCTAAAGAAGGCTTACTGAAAGATTTCTATGAACTCTAGGAAATTAATTTTGGCGGAAGCGGTGAGATTCGAACTCACGAATGGAGCAAACCATCGCTAGTTTTCAAGACTAGTGCCTTCAGCCACTCGGCCACACTTCCAGGTTATTTCGTAACTATACCAAATTTTCAGGGAATTAACGATGGAATATTTAATCTGGTAAAAAAATTTCCTGTAGATCATTTAGGAATTTTTTCCCTAATACTGTCGATTGGATAATTCTATGGTCTCGATATAATAGCCCCTTGCTTTCTGCTTTATTAATAAGACTTTCTACTGAGGAAAAAGATAAGCTAGTGCGCTCATTAAATAGATTGACCTCAAAGCCATTATTTAAACGTAAGGCATTTAGCATAAATTCAAAGATAATATCGTTAGGACTAATTTTAATCTCTTCTTGGACTACATTGCCTAGATAACTATTTTTTAGATAAGACTCTGGTTTTTTGTAACGTGCATATCGGATAATATGATGTGGGAAAGAGAGCTTGGAATGAGCTCCAGCACCAATTCCAAGATAATCTCCGAATTTCCAGTAGTTAATATTGTGCAATGCTTGCCTACCTGATTTAGAGTAGGATGAGACTTCGTAGCGACTGTAATTTTCAGAACTAATGAACTCACTAATCGTATCTTGCATCTCAGAGCTTATATCGCTATTGGGGATTTTAGGAGGGTATTTTGCGAAATAAGTATTTGGTTCTAGTGTCAGATTATAGAATGATAAGTGTTGTGGCGAGAAATTGATTGCAGTGACAGCATCCTCATATGCTTGTTTCAAAGTCTGTGAAGGTAAACCATACATAAGGTCTAAATTAAAATTATCGAAAGTTGAGTGGGCAATTTCAATTGCTTTGCGGGCTTCTTTACAGCTATGAATTCTACCTAATGCCTTTAGGTGTGAATCATTAAAACTTTGAATTCCTAGTGATAAGCGATTTATACCACTACTCCGATATGATTTAAACTTTCCAAATTCGAATGTACTTGGATTGGCTTCCATTGTAATTTCTGCGAGGGTATCTAATGGCAATAAG
>Ga0256412_1000008_pt1 | contig 22544 bp, 18 predicted proteins | sample WCR_74metaT_FD_190055 | JGI IMG/M metagenome (GOLD analysis project Ga0256412, IMG submission 190055) | Metatranscriptome of seawater microbial communities from Monterey Bay, California, United States - WCR_74 (Metagenome Metatranscriptome) | ecosystem: Environmental > Aquatic > Marine > Coastal...
GTCAGTATCTTGGGTCGTTAGCTCAGCTGGTAGAGCAGCGGACTTTTAATCCGTTGGTCGCAGGTTCGAATCCTGCACGGCCTACCAAGAATTTCTTCCTATAGCACACTGCTGAACTCCTCAGAAAAGTATTGATTTAAATTAACATCACATTAACCTTAACTTTATACCTTTACACATCTGAAATACTCCATAGACTTGCGAAAATATTCCAGCTTTGGCTGAAAAAATTACGTGGTAAATGCACCAGCAAGATAGTAATTTATACGGTATAACCTAAGTATTAAAATTATCTTAAGGCAGGAATTCATTATTTTTTATAAATAGTACATATTACATAATCAGTTTTTTGAGACGCCATAAAAATTTTCTAGAAGATACACAACCCTTTAGTATACCAATTTCTCAGTATAAACGATTTCTTACTGCAGTAAATAGACACACGGTTGTAAAAAAATTAGGTAACCTACTAGCGAGTCTATACAAATATTCTCCCGAGAAAAATAGCCCTAAGATTTATTTTCTCCAACATATTAAATTGGTGATGATCATTAATTTATATGAGAAAAAACTACATGGGTATATCTCAAAAATATCAGGGACATAAAATATACTAAATCAGTATTTTTTAGGGACATAAATTTCATCTGTGCGTACCTTATCTGCTAGTTTGTCTAAAACGCCATTTACATATTTATAGCCTTCGGTACCGCCAAAAGACTTGGCGAGCTCAACAGCTTCGTTAATTACAACACAGTAAGGAATCTCAAAGTGATTACTTAACTCGAAGGCGCCAATGAGTAATACAGCATGTTCCACTGGGGATAGTGAGCTCATTCTACGATCTACCAAAGGCTCTAAAGCATTGCGTAGCATACTCACATTATTAATAGCCCCATGTAAGATCGAGTTAAAATGTTCTGAATCAGCCTTATAAAAACCATGCGCATGCCGGATATTTTCACTGATAGTAACGCTGGCTTCATTATTTAAGAGCCACTGGTATAAGCCTTGTAGGGCGAATTCGCGGGCGCGGTGGCGTGGCGTACGATTTTTTCTAATGTTAGCATGCAAGTTTTTATTACTCATATTTCTTAAAACCATTCATGGTATTATCAGCTCCTTAGTAAATTTTATCCTTTACCAGTGTTTTTCAACATGATGGATAAATTAGCCATTTCTATTGCTACCTGTGCAGCATCAATGCCCTTCTTTTTTATTCGTACCCTCGCTTGCTCACTATTATCAGTAGTCAGAATCGCATTTGCAATAGGTGTATCTGTGTCTAGGCTAATACGTGTAATACCAGCACTAGATTCGTTAGAGACTATTTCAAAATGGTAAGTATCCCCACGAATAATGGATCCAATCGCAATCAGAGCATCGAATCTCGTAGAATTTGCCATTTTTTGTAAAGCTAATGGGATTTCCAGCGCACCTGGCACAGTAATATGAAGTACGTCTCTAGTTTGTATACCTACACGATACAACTCTGATAAACAAGCGGATGCTAATCCACAACATATATCTTCGTTAAAACGAGCCTGTACAATACCGATTCTTAAGTCTTTGATATCAAGAATACCTTCATAGATTTGGAATGCCATAGTTTTTTTCCTTTGCACATGCTGTGCATATACTTATTTTCAAGTTATAGCTTTCTCTGATAACCAACGGTTTCTAAACCGTATCCTAACATCGATGGTGTCTGTTGAGGGTTAGCTAATAATCTCATTTTTCCAACGCCAAGGTCTTTCAGAATCTGTGCACCTATAACGTAGGTTCGAAAATTTCCTTGAGGAGATGAATTTTTAATACCACTTGGAATTTCCAGATTAGAAAACTTAGCTATGATTCGATCAGCTGATTCTTCACAATTAAGTAACACTATTACACCACATGGTGAGGCAACGATTGCTGTAAAAGCAGAGTATATATCCCAGGAATGGTCAGTAACCTCAACTTCTAAAAAATCTAAAATTGATGCTGGCTGATGTACACGAACTAGAGTCTCCACATCTGGCGAAGGCGTATCACCATGTAACAAAGCAAGATGAATCCCACCGCTTGGTTTATCAAGGTATGCAACAGTTTTGAATGTACCATGTATACTACAGGTAATACGCTCAGCTAATCTTTGTACAATATTTTCACGACGGGTTCTATAGTGTATAAGATCAGAGATAGTTCCAATTTTCAAATTATGTTTATCAGAAAATTCTAATAAATCTGGCAAGCGTGCCATGGTCCCATCTTCTTTAAGAATTTCACAGATAACTGCAGCTGGCTTTAGGCCCGCTATTTTAGTTAAATCGCAACCAGCTTCAGTATGACCAGCACGCATCAGAACTCCCCCCTTAACAGCCTTAATCGGGAAAATGTGGCCAGGCTGGACTATATCACAAGCCTTGGTATCATCTGCCACTGCTACTCGTATAGTGTGAGAGCGATCGGCTGTAGAAATACCAGTAGTAACACCGTCAGCAGCTTCAATTGAAGTCATGAAATTAGTGCCAAAGGCACTACCATTCCGGTCAGACATCACTCCTAAGTTAAGCCTATTACAATATTCTTCTGTTAAAGCGAGACAGACTAAGCCACGTGCATGTTTAATCATAAAATTTATAGCTTCTGGTGTGACGAAATCAGCAGCAAGTAGCAAGTCTCCTTCATTTTCCCTATCTTCTTCATCCACCAAAACCACCATACACCCGCTACTGATTGCTACAATAATTTCTTCTGTAGTTGAAATTGACATTTTTGGCTTTTATTCTATGAGATCTAATTTATCGATAACTATCGTAATTTCTTTAGTGCATCTGCTGCTAGCAACGTAGTACTGTCTAGAACTAGATCGTTTGAATTAGAAAGAGCTTGCCGGAATAATCTAGCACCTGGCATACCAGACATTAAACCAAGCATATGACGGGTTATATCATTAGAACGTATTCTACGTGTACCAGATCTTCCCAATTGTTGATTGATATAAAGGGTCATGGCATCTATTATCTCCACACGAGTCTTTGGTAGTGACCCAACATCCCCGAAATAGCGGCGATCAAAATCGGCCATCAAGTAGGGATTATGATAGGCTTCGCGACCCAACATTACACCATCCACATACTTTAGGTGTAAATCGATCTCTTTAGTATTCTTAATTGAGCCATTTATGATGATCTCCAAATTAGGAAAATCGCGCGCTAGCCAATAGACATACTCATATTTTAGTGGTGGAATTTCACGATTTTTCTTGGGACTCAGACCTTTTAAAATAGCATTACGTGCATGTACAATAAAAGTTTGGCAACCTGCTTCAGAAATTTCTCCTACAAAATCTCGAACAAATTCATATGATTTACCACTATCAATACCAATTCGGTGTTTGACAGTGATATCAATATCTACTGCATCTTTCATTGCTTTGATACAGTCAGCTACTAATTTTTTCTTTTCCATCAGACAGGCACCGAAATTACCTTTCTGAACTCTTCCTGAAGGACAACCACAATTTAGGTTGATTTCACAATAGCCCCAATCCTGACCTAGTTTAGCACTTTTTGCTAAACTAGCTGGTTCGCTACCTCCTAATTGAAGAGCAGTTGAGTTTCCTGCATCATTAAGATCTAGGTGACATGGGATATTACCGTGCAATAAAGCACTAGTAGTTACCATTTCAGTATAGAGTCGAGTATATCGAGTTATTTGTCTATGAAAGAAACGACAATGTCGATCGGTCCAATTCATCATGGGAGCCACCGATATTTTCCGGCTGCTGTGAGGAGATGATTTCATACTATATCAAATAAAAAATAATGGAGCCTACCTTCATCCGGTTTAATGATTCATCACCTTAGATCTAAACAAGCTTCCTATTTTGGATTTTTTAAAAATTTTGGCCCTGTTATTATCCTAAAAATTTTTTGGTATTAGCATTGCATTAAGAAATAGCCTAGCATATGAATTAATGTTATTTGTATAAAATTATTATTTTCAGAAACCATGGAAAGATTTTCTTAAGAAAAGAGTTAAATACCCATCCTACGCCTATTTCACTTAATATCGGCAGCAGGACTAAGCATTAGGAAACTTGTTTTTCCTAATGCCCTAGGTCTTTACACGTAAAGACTTTTTACGATCATGTTCCTTTAGATAGCGCTTACGCAAACGAATACTCTTTGGTGTCACTTCAACTAGTTCATCATCGTTAATAAATTCAACAGCATATTCTAGTGACATTTCAATTGGTGTGACTAGACGTACTGCTTCATCAGTACCTGAAGAGCGAATATTAGTTAACTGTTTTCCCTTTATAGGATTTACTACTAGGTCGTTATCTCGTGAGTGAATACCAATAATCATACCTTCATATACTGGATCATTATGACTAATAAACATTCGTCCACGGTCTTGTAGCTTCCAAATAGCGTATGCTACTGCAGTACCATCATCCTGTGAAACTAACGCTCCATTAGAACGTCCATTAAAATCTCCCTTAGAGGTATTAACTGGCTTATATTCATCAAAAATATGGCTCATTGAACCAGTACCGCGGGTTAAAGTCATGAAATCGCATTGGAAGCCAATCAAGCCGCGTGCTGGAATACCATACTCGAGACGGACATGTCCTTTTCCGTCCGGTTCTATATTGCGGAGGTTTCCTCTACGACGACCTAGCTCTTCCATGATACTGCCCTGATTAGATTCTTCAACATCTATAGTTAAGTCTTCGTAAGGCTCATGACACAATCCATCCACCATTTTAAATAATACTCGAGGACGTGAGACAGCTAGCTCATATCCTTCTCGGCGCATATTTTCGATCAAGATAGTCAAATGTAATTCGCCCCTACCTGAAACTTCATAAGTAGAGTCGTCATTCTCTATTGGTGCTACACGTAATGCCATATTAGATTTTAATTCACGGTCTAAACGATCCTTAATCTGACGAGTTGTGACAAATTTCCCCTCACGTCCAGCCAATGGTGAATTATTCACCATAAAATTCATAGCTAGGGTTGGCTCGTCAATTTTCAGCATTGGTAGGCCTTCTGGAGTCCCAGGATCACAAATAGTAGAGCCTATACTGATCTCTTCAATACCGTTTATCAACACAATATCGCCAGCTAGGGCTGATTCTACTTGTATCCGATTAAGACCATGGAACGTTAACACCTGGTTAATGCGTGCTTTTGTTGGTTTGCTGTCGGGACCGTTCATCCAGACGACATCCTGAAGAGCTTTTATACAGCCTCTCAAAATACGGCCAACGCCAATTTTTCCAACATAAGGGGAATGCTCTAAAGATGTAATTTGAAGCTGTAACGGACCATCAGGATCATCTTCACGTTCTGGAGCATACTTTAAAATAGAATCAAACAATGGCTCCATGCTACCTGATGTAATATTGTCTTCTAAGCCTGCGTACCCTTTAAATCCTGATGCGTAAACAATCGGAAAATCTAATTGTTCATCAGTTGCACCAAGTTTGTCGAATAATTCAAAAGTAGCATTTACTGCTTTTTGAGGATCTGCATTGTCACGATCGATCTTATTTACAACGACAATTGGTTTTAAACCCAATGCTAATGCTTTACGTGTTACAAAACATGTCTGTGGCATGGGACCTTCTTGGGCATCCACTAGTAACAAAACACTGTCAACCATTGACAAAACCCGTTCAACTTCGCCTCCGAAATCAGCGTGTCCTGGAGTATCAATAATGTTGATATGTGTGCCCTTATATTCAACTGCACAATTTTTCGAAAGGATTGTAATACCGCGTTCTTTTTCAATATCATTTGAATCCATGATACGAGTATCAATATGTTGATTATCACGGAAAATACCAGACTGACGAAGTAATTGATCAACCAGCGTAGTCTTGCCATGATCAACATGAGCAATAATGGCAATGTTGCGGATAGAGCGGAATGTATTTGACATGGTTAATTTGGAAATTGAAGAGCTCAGTAAGTACGTAATATAGTGAATAATTCGCGGAGTACGTCAGCATAAACGCTGCTAATGTAAAATTTTCTAGAGAAAAATTCAAAGTGAGCGAGCATAGTATGCGGCACAGCTACTGTGTATTAATTAAGCGCTCAGGTGATAGAATTCCATATTCACTTAATTGGGCAGTACCCAGTAGCTTTTTATTATCAACACACTGCTGATAAACACGAACCTTTTTTAAATTTTCTCCTAAGTAACTACTTTCTTGTGATAAGTTGATACGTTGCCCCTGCAGAAATCGAACCGCTAATAGTTCAGGTAGTGATATATCAGGCAAAAAGGACAGCAAACTATCAATAGGATGTAATAGCGATTTCCGTGTATCTTTAGCAGTTATATCAAGGTGCTGCATAGTAACACAACTATCTAGATTTAAATGTCCAATCTTAGTTCGTCGTAGTTCCTGCAGGTGAGCACCACAACCAAGTGAAGTACCAATATCTTCACTTAGTACGCGGATGTATGTACCTTTACTACAAGTTATACGCAGACGCAAAAGAGGGGCTTGATATTCCAAGAGTTCTAATGCGTGAATCGTTACATTGCGCACCGGACGTTCTAATGTAATGCCTGCACGTGCATACTTATACAAAGGTTTACCATTATATTTAAGTGCTGAATACATAGGAGGTATCTGCGTAATTGGACCGCGGAATTTTTCCAGTGCTGTCTCAATCTGGGAGAAGGTAACGTTACAATCTCTTCGAGATTTTACCTCACCTTCAATATCACCGCTGACAGTACTTACTCCCATGAAAACTAGAGCTTCGTAGGTTTTATCAGAATCTAGTAAATGTTGAGAAAATTTGGTGGCCTCACCAAAACATAATATTAGGATTCCCGTAGCGAATGGATCAAGAGTTCCAGTATGACCAGCTTTTTTAGCACATAATAGGTTCTTTGCTTTGATTAGAACATTATTACTGGAAAATCCAGCGGGTTTATCGAGAGGTAGAATACCATTTAACGGAAATCGAATTATCTTAGGTAAGGGCGATGCTGCCATAGGTATCAGATGAATAAATGGAGGGAGCTTGTTTCAATCAGTACAAGGCATAATAGCTACTTATTTTTTATCGATATTATTCAGAATAATTATCTCTTGCAATATTAATTAGGCGAGATACTTCAGAGGCTCGAGCAGTGGAGTCGTCATAAATGAAATGTAAGCTAGGTAAAGTATGTATAGGTAATCGACAAGCAAGCTGACTGCGGAGAAAGCCTACAGACTCGCTTAATCCATCCACAGTATTTTTAATTATCTTCGGCTGGTCATTCAATACTGTAAATAATATTTTAGCGTGAGCGTAATCAGATGTTACTTGCACCTCAGTAATCGTAATTATGTCAATTTTAGGATTTTTTAACTGACTTGATATAATATTAGATAGATATTTTTGAATTTGACATGCAATACGAGAACTGCGAAAAGGGATAGATTTACTGTGTTTGGTCATTATTTTATTCAACGCTTTTTGTACGTTTTAACTTTTCCAGATATACTAATCTCAATTGGGAGCAGTATATCTGGAGGTAATTCTACCAAGCAAAAATCGGGTTATAAAACCCGATTACTTTATTGATACTTTTTACTAAAGCGTATATCTTACACAATTATAAAATTCTTGCAATTTCTTCAATCTCAAAAACTTCAAGTTTGTCACCTTCTTTAAGATCATTAAAATTTTTGAGAGTTAAACCACATTCAAAGCTTGCACGAACCTCTTTAACATCATCCTTGAAACGTTTTAAGGAATCTAACTCACCCGTCCAAAGCACTGCGTCGTCACGTATCAAACGAATCATCGATCCACGTTTAATTAAACCCTCAGTTACGTAGCAACCTGCTATTGTACCTACTTTACTTACTATTAATACCTGACGAATTTCTGCTGACCCAAGGATCTTTTCATGCTTCTCAGGAGAGAGCATTCCAGAAATTGCTGCTTTAATATCATCTACAGCTGCATAAATGATGTTGTAATGACGATTATCAACACCGCTCACCTCAGCTAGTCTCCGAACAGATGCATCAGAGCGAACATTAAAACCAACAATTATAGCTTTTGAAGCTGTTGCAAGGTTAATATCAGATTCACTAACGCTACCAACTGCACCGTGTATAACCTGTACTCGGACTTCATTAGTGGATAATTTTTGCAAGGATTGAGTCAAAGCCTCTTGTGAACCCTGGACATCAGTCTTAATGATTATAGGTAGGACTTTCACCTCTCCCTCAGTCATCTGATCAAACATGTTCTCTAACTTTGTTGCTTGCTGCTGCGCCAATTTGACATCGCGATATTTACCCTGACGGAATTGGCCAATTTCTCGCGCTTTACGCTCATCTGCCATTGCCACAATTTTTTCGCCAGCAACTGGCACTTCTGTTAGACCCTGTATTTCAACAGGAATTGATGGACCAGCTTCATTAATTGACTTTCCATCTTCATTCAACATTGCACGAACACGGCCGTAAGCTGAGCCTGCTAGCACAGCGTCACCGCGCCTTAGCGTTCCTGACTGTACTAAGACTGTTGCCACTGGCCCCCGACCTTTATCAAGACGCGCTTCTACGACCAAACCACGGGCCGGTGCTGAAACTACTGCTTTTAACTCGAGTATCTCGGATTGTAATAAAACTTGCTCAAGTAAGTGATCAATCCCAATACCAGTTTTAGCTGACACAGGTATGAACGGAGAATCACCACCATATTCTTCCGGAACAACCTGTTCGGTGATTAATTCCTGCTTAACACGATCTAGGTTAGCACCAGCTTTATCGATTTTATTAATTGCTACTACTAAAGGTACTTTAGCTGCCTTCGCATGAGCTATTGCTTCTCTGGTTTGAGGCATTACACCATCATCAGCAGCTACCACAAGAATAACAACATCAGTTGCCTTAGCACCTCGGGCACGCATAGCAGTAAATGCCTCGTGGCCTGGAGTGTCAAGAAAAGTAATTATCCCGTGTGGGGTGCTCACATGATACGCGCCAATGTGTTGAGTAATACCCCCTGCCTCACCAGGTGCAACTTTAGTAAGACGAATACAATCTAACAAAGAAGTTTTACCATGATCAACGTGGCCCATGACAGTTACTACTGGTGCACGAGTTAGTAATTCAGCATCTACATGCTCTTCTCCACACTCTAATGATTCTTCAGGACTATCTAGCTTCTCTGCATAGGCAATATGGCCCATTTCTTCTACTAAGATCATCGAAGTTTCCTGATCTAGCACCTGATTTATGGTGACCATTTGTCCTAATTTTATCAGGTGCTTAATAACCTCTGAAGCCTTGACTGACATTTTATGTGCAAGCTCTGCTACTGTGATGGTCTCAGGTACATAAATGTCTTTTACTACTGTTTCTGTTGGAACTTTGAAATTGCTCTCATGATCTTCATGATAAACGTTCTGCCGTCCTTTGGAGGAGCCGCGCGAACTACTCTGACCCCCACCAGAGGAATTTCCACGGTTCTTAGTCCCAGCAGAATGAATGTGTCGCTTGATCGTGTCATCTTTCTTCCAAGTAGAAGATACACTCGCAGATTTAATTGACTTCTTCGTAACTATCGGCTTCTTCTCGTCTTTTTTATTCTCAGGTTTTTTATCTATAGGCTTGTTTAAACCACTACTTTCAGAAGATTTTTTAGCTGGAACTGGAGTTGTTGCTACTATCTCTGGTGCTTTGATAATGCGCCGTGGTGCATTCATCATTGCTTTGATTTGAGCCACTTCATCTTGTACAGCCTTGCGAGCACGCTCAGTAGCAGCCAACCTATCAGCATTTTCCTTCGAGTTCTGGAGTGGCTTCTGGTTAGTATTTTTACTAACTAGTTTATCCTTCATTACATCAGTAGAGATAGGTTTCATTGCCTCGCTTTTGGCCTTTAATATAGCTTTAGCTTGTGCTTCCTTCTCTGCTTCGAGTGCCAAATATCTCTGCTTCTCTAATATTTCAGCCTCTTGACGTGCAAGTAACTCAGCTTGATAGCTTGCTTCCTCCTGAGCTTTTCTTAATATCTCTGGATCATCGGTAGCTTCAGGAATTAGCATTGGTGGGATGGATGTTTCTTCAATCATTTCTTCACGCTTAACAAAAGTACGTTTTTTTCGCACCTCAACTTGTATAGTGCGTGATTTTCCAGTGACGTCGGCTTGTTTAATTTCAGTAGTTCTTGTCCGAGTCAGTGTGATTTTTTTCTTCTCAGCATCGAGAACTACACCGTGAGAACGGCGAAGATGTCCTAGTAATCGGTCCTTATCTTCTTTAGATAGGGGATCGTCGATTGAATTTTTATGGACGCCAGCTGATTGCAGCTGCGTTAAAAGCAGATCTGCCGGCATTTTCAGCTCAGTGGCAAATTGGGCTACATTGTTACTCGCCATTCAGTCCTCTTTTTATATGTAGCACAGTACACGATATTGGAATCTCTCAGATTACTTAGTTTCTACTATATTCCGTGCTTTAGTCTGTAGGTCTTTAGCATATTCATCGTACTGAGCATCAATAATTTTCATCTCAGCATCCGTCACGTCCCTAAATTCATCTTCAATTAGATGACGTGTACGATCAAGTGGCAATGCCAAAATTGCACCAAATTCGTCATAAGCTAGATTAGCGAATGCGACTAATGTTTTAACTCCTGCCAAACCCAGCTTACTAGCAGTAAGGCGCTTCATACCTTCCAAGGCAATCAGAGTCTCTTCCATATTTTCTAATCCTTCTTCCGAAGCAATAGCCTCTGTAACTAATGCATCGCGGGCACGATTACGTAGTTCATCAACAGTATCTTCATCAAAAGAATCTATTTCTAACATCTCAGCAATAGGAACATATGCTATCTCCTCCAAATTAGAAAAACCTTCTTCAACTAGGATGTTTGCAACTTCTTGATCGACATCTAGCTTCTCTATAAATAGAGTACAGGTATTAGCTTTTTCTGCTATCGATTTATTCGCTGATTCTTCTGCTGTCAGAATATTAATTTTCCAGCCTGTTAATTCCCCAGCTAAGCGTACATTTTGCCCACCTCGACCGATGGCTATAGCTAAATTTTCCTCATCAACCACAACGTCCATAGCATGCTTTTCTTCATCAACCATTATTGAAGAGACGTTTGCAGGAGCTAAAGCACCGATAACATACTGTGCTGGATCCTCAGACCAAAGTACAATATCAACTCGTTCGCCAGCTAGCTCACTGGTTACCGCCTGTACACGCGAACCACGTATACCGACACATGTTCCAATAGGGTCAATATTTTCACTGGTGAACACAGCGATTTTAGCCCTTATTCCAGGGTCTCGGGCTGCAGATTTAACATTTAGAGAACCTTGCTCAATTTCTGGTACTTCTAGTTCAAACAGCTTAGTAATAAATTCTAGCGAAGTACGAGATAATATCACTTGTGGACCACGCATATTGCGGTCAACACGCAATATACAAGCGCGTACACGGTCCCCAACACGCAGATTCTCCTTTGGAATCATCTGATCACGTGGTAGGCGACCTTCAATTTTTCCTAGCTCAATGATAGCATCACCACGTTCCATACGCTTAACAGTCCCAGCTACTAAAGAATCACCACGTTCTAAAAAGCTGGCTAAAGTTTGTTCACGTTCAGCATCACGGATGCGTTGAAGCACAACTTGCTTTGTATCCTGTGCAAAGCGGCGACCAAAACTGACTGATTCAATTAGATACTCAATATGGTCGTCTACTTTAATATCCTTAATCTGCTCCTGGGCTTCAAACAGAAGAATCTCTTGGTCAGGTAATTGTAAACCAGCCTCATCTGGTACTACATGCCAGCGTTGAAAAGATTTGAACTCGCCAGTTTCACGATCAACCATTACTCTAATATCAACATCTTCATCGTAGCGTTTTTTGGTAGCTTGTGCGAGTGCATGCTCAAGCGAGCCAAAAACTATGTCCCTATCGACATTTTTTTCGTGTGCGAGAGCATCAACTAACAACAAAATTTCGCGACTCATCTTTTGCCACTCCTAAAATTCACTTTTGGCACTAAATATGCCTTCTCTACATCAGAGAGTACGAAATCCAGAACTGCTGGTCCATGTTTTGTTTCAAACTCAATTTTCAAATTTTCACCATCTGGCCTCAATAGAACTCCTCGAAATGATTTTTGGGGTACAGAAGCCTGAGCAGGAATATGAAGTTTTACGACCGCTTCTCTACCGCAAAAACGTACATAATCTGTGAATTTTCTTAATGGCCTATCCAAACCTGGCGATGACACTTCTAGGCGTTCATATGCTACACCTTCTACTGTCAAGACACGCAACAGCTGGTGTGTTACTTTTTCACAATCCTCCAAAGTGACGAAGCTTTCCTCAACATCATCGTTGTGAATAAAATCTATATACACGCATAATAAACCACCTGAAGCCCTCGTGAATTTGACTAGATCATAGCCCATACCGGCTATAGTTATTTCAATTAATTCTGGTAGCTGCAAAATAACTTCCTAATCAAAATATTTGGGTGGGTTTGTACTATATAAGTAGTCGAATTTGAAAAAACAGGGCAAAAAAAAAAAAATGGGCTTTTGCCCATCTTTTCACCATCTATTAACTCAAGCTTTAAAAGATTGACTTTTTCACTGCTTCTTTGTCGTGTTGATCTCACACGTTCCATATTGTAAACGATCAATCTATGCATCACAATAAAAAAGGAATATTTCTAGCGTGGAAGTTCATGTTTAAACTATGTGCCAATAGTATTCTAATCTCTTGAGTGCCGTCGTGAGTTGATTTTTCTAAGATTTGGGTCTCTATTACCGTCTAATCGGCTGCCGATAACAGACGCTGATTTTCCAGGTTGCATTCTGTAAGAAGTATCATTACCCCTCCCAATACTCGGATAACGATTTGTATCCGGAAAACCTAATGCTGTTTGCAAAGGGTCAGGATGACGATTACGTACTGGATTATTAGTAGGCTCCTGAGTTGTTAGTTTCTCTAAGTCGTAGTTTACTAACATAGTTCGAACCGCTTTTTCATCTAATTCTTCCCAACGACCGCGTTTTAGTCTATTCGGAAGAGTAATAGAGCCATAGCAAGTTCTAATCAAGCGTGATACAGTTAGACCTACTGCTTCGAACATACGTCTTACCTCACGATTCCGACCTTCGCTTATGGTAACACGGTACCACTTATTCATTCCTTCTCCACCACCGTCAATAATTTTTAGAAATTGGGCAGTTCCATCTGCTAACTTTATACCAGATAACAGTTTCTGACGCATGCTTTGTTCCAATTCGCCAAAGGTACGCACTGCGTACTCTCGCTTGATGCCATAACGCGGATGCATTAGACGGTTTGCCAAATCTCCAGACGTGGTAAATAAAAGTAGTCCTTCTGTATTGAAATCAAGACGACCAACAGCTAACCATTTAGCAGCTTTCAGAATAGGCAATCTATCAAATACTAATGGACGACCATCTGGGTCGTTATGACTAACTATTTCACCAGATGGCTTATGATACAACAGCACTCGTGGTAGTCGTTTACTAACTTTCCTATGTAACAGCTTACCATTAATTCGCACTTGATCATCTGCTAAGATACGTTGACCAATATGAGCTGGCTCGCCATTGACAGAGACTCGACCAGCAATAATTAGATCCTCCATATCACGACGCGATCCTAGACCAACATCGCCTAGCAACTTGTGCAATTTCGGTGCGTCATCTTTGGCTGTCAAATCACGGCGGTTAACTTTTCTTATGTGGCCAGTCTTGACTAGATTATCGGGTACGGCCGCAGTATCAAATAACTCGGAAGTTACAAAAGAGAATACCTCATCAGCAGAACCGGTGCGTGTTATAGAATTGCTATTCCTTGATAATAGTCCTTTACGCTTTTTCTGATATTCGCTATGTTCGGTACGGGTTCGCTTCTGGGGCGATTTAACAATTTTAGACTCCTTACTGCCTTGAGCGATATTTTGCTGGTTACCAACTGTACCAGTAGAAAATTTATTAGATAGTGTTGACGAATTTGTATTATTTAATGAACGACTTTTGTGTAGCTTATGTGTATCTCGAGCAGAATTTTTGGAAGATTGTTCTAAGACTAGGTGTTCTTGTTCTAGAAATTCTCTGGTGGAAGTCCCTGGTACAGGCTCAACATCCTGCTTAGCTAACGTTTTTATTTCTAGAGGTTTATTAGAACTAGAAAAGGAATTTTCAGTATTTTCCTTAGCTATAGGCAATAACATCTCTCTAGTTGGAGGTATTTCAATTTCGGAATTCGCGTCGACAATTGAAGTATGCTTAGAACTAATTGGGCTCATTATTCAGGTATTGGTTATAGCGACCTGGCGTGGTTTCATCGTGTGACTCTGACACATAGTCGTTGGGTGGACTTTACTTATTTTAATCTTGTAATTTTGCTGCAAAATTTCTAATATCATTGTAGCTTTTTTTTCTTGTAGTTATCTGCGAGTATAACTACAAAATCTTGCTAATTTTTTATTCTTTCGTGTTCTTTAAGTTGTATAAAAATTGATTCTTTATTGTACGTCCACTGTAGTGAGATCATTATCCCAGAATTTAATACTTTTTCTGTAGCTATAGTTGTTTAGATAATTAGGGAATTAACCCATATTATACCGTTAGCAACTAGAAAGACTGGCGAGGGACAAGAGATCAAACAACTTATCAGATGAAGTGCTTCACACTACTTCTACTTCTTAGCCTCCATAGCATAAACCTGATGGGCAAACTCGTCAACTTCTTGTTTTTTAGGAAAAATAAAAAAAGACTATAGATAATTCTATGGATAACTACATTTTTTTTATTACTACAGCACAATCAATGGCGAAATTTTGATGTCTTGTATAACAGGCTTTTCAAAAGATAGGTTTTTCTAGGCAGCATCTTTTGATTTTGGAGTTATTCTCGCTTTCTAATTACTATTTCCTACCGTCGCACAAGATCTTGTCTATAGTAGACTTGTATAAGGTTGACGTGCCATATTAGTGTCTGATCTAGGATCTACAGGAAAATATTAGCTTATTCAAGCTTATCAATTTTTAGAAGATTGAGTAAACCAGACTTCTACTCACCTTTTTGAAGCCATTTTAGTTGTGAACAATGACGAAAGATCGCATGTTCTCTGGCGTCCCCAGGGGGATTCGAACCCCCGTACTCACCGTGAAAGGGTGATGTCCTAGGCCTCTAGACGATGGGGACAAACTGCGTGCTTTGTGTTTTTTTATGGTGGAGATGAGCGGGATCGAACCGCTGACCTCTTGCATGCCATGCAAGCGCTCTCCCTGCTGAGCTACACCCCCTGCATAGCAGAGGCCATTATAGCAAATATATTTAATGTTTGTAAATAGATTATTCGTAAAATTTACTTAAGATATGGGGTTAAACGTGCTATCACAGTCTCTCGTCCAAGTAATTCAAAAATAGTATCAATTGCTGGAGTCTCTAACTGACCAGTAGCTATCAGGCGTAATGGTATAGCAATTTTTGACATTTTTAATTGGTACTCTACTAGTAAATTTTTGATTGTTAAGGCTAGGTTTTCTTTATTCCAATCAATATTCGAACAATGGCCTAAAAATTTAGTCAATGGTAATTTAATTTCTTGTGTCAGATATTTTGACAAAAGCCTTAGATCTAGCTCTGGCTGACAATAGAAAAACATTGCCCCCATTACAATTTCATTGATGGTGCTGGCACGCTTTTTCATTAAATTAATCACCTTAGGTAGATCTGGGGTGTCGATAGTGAAATTGGCACCAATTTTTTCCATCAAAGGCTTAACTATAGTAGCTAGTCTTTCATCATTACTAATTTTTATATAATGCTTGTTAACCCAAGATAGTTTCTCATCGTTAAATTGTGCCGACGATTTTGAGATACTATTTAGATTAAATAACTTGCAGAACTGTCCCATATCAAAGATCTCTTGATTTCTATAACCCCAACCGAGGCGAGCAAGATAATTTAATATTGCCTCAGGTAAATAACCTTGCTCTGAGAACTTCATAACACTGACTGTATTACGACGCTTTGACAATTTTTCTCCATTAGAATCCAGAATCATGGGAAGGTGGCCGTAAGATGGAATCTCTACTCCTAAAGCATTCAGAATATTGATCTGACGTGGGGTATTATTGACGTGATCGTCGCCACGAATCACATGGGTTATTTGCATATCCAAGTCGTCTACTGCTACGCAAAAATTATAGGTAGGAGTAGTGTCGGCGCGTGCAATTACTAAATCATCCATCTCAGAATTAGATATAGTAATACTTCCTTTAACTAAGTCATTCCAACTGACCGTACCATCTAATGGATTCTTAAAACGTACTACTGGTTTACGATCAGCAGGCTCTGAAGGTAGTGTTTTTCCAATCTCTGGGCGCCATGTACCATCATAGCGTGGTTTTTCGCCAGCCAAGACCTTATTTCTACGCATTATCTCAATTTCTTCCGGCGAAGAATAACAGTAATATGCTGTACCTTCTCTAAGCATCTGTGCGATCACCTCATGGTAACGATCTATCCTTTGCATCTGGTAGAAGGGGCCTTCATCATAATGCAAACCTAACCAGTTCATACTATTTATAATCGCATGGATTGCTTCTGGAGTTGAACGTTTTAAGTCAGTGTCTTCGATACGCAGCACAAAACTTCCACCAAAATGACGAGCATAAGCCCAAGAAAAAAGCGCAGTGCGTGCGCCCCCGAGGTGTAAGTAACCAGTAGGACTAGGAGCAAAACGGGTTCTCACAGGCTTCGAGGAAAATCCAGTTTCTGAAGTGCTAGTGTTCATAATGAGAAGTAATTTATTTTTCCAAAAGTGCCGTACATTTTACTTTATTAGGACAATGAATGGAAATACATAAAAATTAGAAATACTTATCTGACAGTTATACGGATGGTTTTACTAAATTTAGGACCGTAAGATTGATGAACCCCATTACCAAATTGCATAGTTAGCCTATATGTTCCTGGAAGAAGAAAGATACTAGCTTCGACTTCTCCTTTACCAAAGTGTAAATGTCTACTATCCATCGGAATTTGCCTTCCGACTGGAATGCTATTCTTGTTAATTAGTAAATGGTGATGTCCGGTACCCTTTTCCATGCAACCGGCTGGCCTAACTTTCATTGTCGTGATCCCAAACTTGACATTAAACGGAGCCTTGACTATAGCACCATCTAAAGGCTCGACAAAGAATACTGATGTTGCCCAAATAACCTGTAACGGCAGTATACTATTTAGAAAAATCGCATAGAAAAGAAGTAAAAAAAATTTTGATCTCATCGCCTCACTCTTTAAGAAAAGTTGTTTTTACCTAGGCATGTACCATTTATAACCATAATATCAGACTAAAAGCAGAACTAAAATTTTTTCCTGGGTCCACATAAAAAAGTCTTAAGTACTTTTTATTACAATAGTAGGAAATTTACTGGTCGTATCGCTAGCTTTTTTAGAAATTTCGAGCGAGACTCTAAATGCTATCTCCTTATAAGTACAGGATATTTCTCCTTTAGGATCAAAAGCCACAATTGGAGTGCCCAGATCAGTTTGTTCGCGTATTGACATAGCCAAGGGCAAAGCGCCAAGAAATTCAATGCCATAGTCAGTGCACATCTTAGCACCGCCATTTTTCCCAAATACAGCTTCAGTGAGACCACAGTTAGAACAAATATGGGTGCTCATATTCTCTATGATGCCAAGTATTGGAATATCTACCATCTCAAACATTTTTAGGCCCTTGCGTGCATCTAGTAGAGCAACATCTTGCGGGGTGGTAACAATTATAGCTCCGGTTACTGGGAATTTTTGTGATAAAGTAAGTTGTATATCACCGGTACCCGGAGGCATATCGACGATTAGATAATCAAGATTTCGCCAATTAGTCTGGAACAATAACTGTTGGAGTGCCTTTGTAACGATAGGACCACGCCATACCGTAGGCTCGTCTGGTTTAACCATGAAACCGATGCTAGAGATCTGCACTCCATGGCTTTCTAATGGTTCCATGGTTTTCCCATCCTTGGTTTCAGGACGACATTCACTAACGCCCATTATTAGCGGCTGAGAGGGACCGTAAATATCAGCGTCTAAAATACCTACTCTTGCTCCTTCTGATACTAAAGCTAATGCTAAGTTAGCTGCCGTAGTTGATTTTCCGACTCCCCCTTTGCCAGAGGATACTGCAATAATGTTTTTTATATTAGAAAGAATTTTGATACCCTGTTGCACTGCGTGCGGTTTTATCTTTGAATAAACGTGAGGGATAACCCTGTTAACCCCACTTAATTTGCTAACTTCAGCAGAAGCAGTATCTCTGATAAGCTTAGATTGACTCCTAGATAGATAGTCCAACTCAATATCAAATAGTACGTCATTACCTTCTAGACGAATATTTCTAGCAGAGTTACTACTTATTAGGTCTTTTTCAGTATTTGGGTCAATTACATTATGTAATGCACCTTTAATCTTTTCAATCGTGATATGCATCATTTTTCCTATATCATGGTATAAAAATCTAGCTTATCCCGTACTTTCATCAATACTATCAAAGTATAGGATAGATTATTACAAGAGTCTTTCTCCGACTGGTAGAATTATTCAGTCTACTTTAGACAACAACTACTATCTCTTGAAATTAATAAGTGAGTATCATTTTGAATCCAAATTTTCGCCAACTATTTGTTACTACTGCGCTACCCTACGCCAATGCGGCTCTCCATATTGGTCACATGATGGAGTATATACAAGCTGATATTTGGGTTCGATTCCTACGAATGCAAGGCCATGAGGTTCATTTTATCGGCGCTGATGATGCGCATGGTACACCAATTATGATAGGCGCAGAAAAGGCTGGTCTCAGCCCAAGAGAGTTCGTTGCCCAAACTACAGCCACCCGTAAACAATATTTGGAAGGCTTTTATATTGCCTTCGACAATTGGCACTCAACCGATAGTCCAGAGAATCATGAGATGTCATGTGACATATACTGCAAGCTGAGAATGTCTGGTTTTATCGTAACTAAAACTGTTGAACAATTCTTTGATCCAATCAAGAATATGTTTTTACCAGATCGTTATATTAAAGGCGATTGCCCAAAGTGTGGTGCTAAAGATCAGTATGGAGATTCCTGCGAAGTATGCAGCTCTGTATATAACCCTACTGATTTAAAGAATCATTATTCAACATTAACTGGTACAACACCTATATTAAAATCGTCGGAGCACTTTTTCTTTAAATTATCTGATCCAAAATGTATCTCGTTCCTGCGTAGTTGGATTTCAGGAAAAACGAGTGGTAAATCACACCTACAGCCTGAAGTTACTAATAAGGCTAAGGAATGGCTAGAAGGTAATGATGATATGGGCGATTGGGATATTAGTCGCGACGCGCCTTACTTTGGAATAGAAATACCAGACGAGCCAGGCAAATATTTCTATGTTTGGTTAGATGCACCAATTGGTTATCTCGCCTCCCTAAAAAACTATTTTTATAAAACTGGACGAGATTATAATTCTTTTATAACTGACCCAAGAACCGAGCAATATCACTTTATAGGAAAAGATATTGCATATTTTCATACACTATTTTGGCCAGCGATCTTAAATTTCTCCGGACTAAAATTACCGAATGGTATTTTCGTACATGGTTTTTTGAGAACATCTGGCAAAAAAATGTCGAAATCCCGGGGCACTGGTATTTCACCTCTTCGTTATCTAGAGCTTGGGATGAATCCAGAGTGGATGCGCTATTATATTGCGACTAAGATCAGTTCTAAAGTAGAAGATATTGATTTCAATCAGGAAGATTTTGTAGCGCGGATAAACTCTGATTTGATTGGTAAATATATCAATATTGCTAGTCGTGCTTCTGTTTTTATTGCCAAGATATTTGCAGGAAAGCTAAGTATTTCCTCCATTGATGATAGTGATTCTCTTCTGCCCAAACTTCGTGTAGTTACCAACGACATCCAGAGATTATATGATAGTTGCCAATATAACAAAGCAATGCGTATCATAATGGAACATGCAGACCACGTTAATGCTTATATAGATCTCAAAAAGCCGTGGAACATGGCTAAAGATCCAAGTAAAAAAGTAGACCTACATGGGGTCTGCAGCCGCTTACTAGAGGCTTTCCGAATTTTGACTATTTATTTGAAACCTGTATTACCAGAACTAGCAGTACAAGTTGAGAGTTTTTTAAGAATTAAGCCTTTAGTATGGTCAGATGTTATGCAACCATTAGGTAATGATCATAAGATCAATACTTATACCCACCTTATGAAAAGAGTCGATATAAAAATGTGGGATACACTCTTCGATATATAAATTAGCCACCACGTATTTCACCATGAATAATGGCTCTAGAAGATAATAGAGCCTATACTATTTCTAATAACTTAGGAAACTGCTATGAAATTCTCCAAAAATTTTTTTGATTACCGATCTGATATTACTGAATTTATTGAGACTCTCAAAAAAAATAATCCTATGCTAGAAAAGCAACAACTAGCAGGACGAGCTTTACTTTGGGATAAAAACTCAACTGAGCTGGATACATTAGCAACCCCTCAAGAAGTAACTCATCGATCAATAAAATAATACTATGCACCATAATCATTGAATTTAAAAAACCTTCTTCCTACTATAAGTACAAAGTCTTTTAAAAATTATATAGCTACCTTAGTGTCTTCATAGTGTCCTTACTGAATTTTCCGTGTAGCAATGATACTAGCTAATAAGAAGATAGCACTCGGTAGTATTGCCGTAAGGGAAGGTGGCCAATTATTTAGAAGTCCGAGGTGAGAAAATAGTGCATCAGTTAAATAAAAACTAATTCCAAGCATTATACCGATAAAGACTTTAAAACTAATACCACCTCCGCGAAAATGTAAGTAGGAAAATGGCAAAGCTATTGTCATCATTACAAAAATTGAGAAAGGATACACTAACTTTTTATAGAGTACCATGTCATGGTACCCTGTGTGCTGATTACTTATTGCTAAATACTGAGAATACGATAACAGGCTATAAGCAGACATATTTTTAGAATCAGAACGTATAGAAAATAAAATTTTTGGTGTAAGGTTAAGCATTAAAGTCTTCGAAGGTAATTTATTAACAGTAACTGATTTATTACCTCGAATTGCAGTTTTATTAGAGAAATTAGTCTCTACTACATTAGTCATAAGCCAGGTATGATTACGCTGGTAATTAGCCTGATCAGCTTGAATGAAAGCAACCATATGACGTTTCTTATCAAATTCGTATAATTTAATATCTATTAGATTCCCATTTGGAAAAATTCCTTGGATTTTTATAAACCGAGAGCCAATTACTTTCTTATGAACTCGAATCACATCTTTAATCCATAAACCCGTATTAGACCTACGAGAAATCAGAGTAGCATCATTACGTAACTTTACTTTTTGGATATACTCAGAGCTTGTAGGTATAACAAATTCTCCAATTAGGGCTGTCGATAGCATAAAAAATAGTGCTATATTGCTCAGAATTCCGATAATCATCATCGTTGACATACCAGAAATACGCATAATGGTGAACTCAGAATGAGCTGCAAATTTTGATAGCACATAGATCGTGCCGATTAAGACAGCGAGAGGCATAAGTTCGTAGATATGTCTTGGTACACTCAATAATATAAGAGGGAAAATATACTGAAATTTACAACTGCTATGAATAATAGGTGAAAGATTACTGATCAAATCTAGAAAAGAAAATAGTACAAGAAATACAATTAATGTAAACAATACAGATTTCAGAATCTCGGAGATAAAATAGCGTTGTAAAACTTTCATGTTGCAATCATCTTTTAGTTTTGGTTAAGATTACGTTCTTAACAGTTGAGAGAAGAACTAGGGGATGATAATGACTATTAGTATTCAATCGCCATAGAAGTATCATATTAATGACAAGTATCATTATCAAATGCGCAGGCCACCAAGCGTTTCCAAAAGAAATTTTTTCCTGAGCAACTAACACTCTAAAGATATTAATCGTATCGCTGTAGGCTATAAATAAAAGTATTGCAACCAGAAAATTAAAAGAACGTCCTATCCTTAGGTCAATAAAACTTAGCGGTATAGCCAAAACCATCAGGCATGGCACCATTATTGGCAGCGAGAGTCGCCAAAGTAACTCGCTCATATTAAGACTACAACGATCTTCAAAAAGATCGTTAATGGATAGAGATCGTGGAGACTTATCAAGGCCTAGCATTTTAGAGCTACTATTGATCAACATAAGATAATGTTCGAATTCCATTATTCGAACATTATCTGTTTCAGGAAATACATCATACCGATGACCGTTCGATAATATTAAGAATCTATCACCATTTTTATCAAGCCTAAATTTCCCCTGTTCAGCCACCATAGTGCTAAACACACTAGTTTGTTGCATATTAAAAAATATATTCTTAGCTTCATTCCCCTGATTGCTTATGCTTTCAACAAAATAGACACGCTTAGCTAAC
>Ga0256412_1000009_pt1 | contig 21518 bp, 22 predicted proteins | sample WCR_74metaT_FD_190055 | JGI IMG/M metagenome (GOLD analysis project Ga0256412, IMG submission 190055) | Metatranscriptome of seawater microbial communities from Monterey Bay, California, United States - WCR_74 (Metagenome Metatranscriptome) | ecosystem: Environmental > Aquatic > Marine > Coastal...
ATTCAAGGACCGTATATTATACTTATTTAAAGTATTGAAAAAATAGATATAAAAATTTTTATAAATACTATCCAATGTACGCTCTAGCATATGCATATATGCATGCACGAGATTTTATGAGGTAAGTTCGTTACATTAATAAAGATAAAGGAGTCGCAAAATGCACCAGTCCACTTTGAAAACACATAGTGATCTGCGCAGTATAGTAGAAGATGTACAGGAGATATTTCATGAAGCGGCCTCTACTACTGGCGAAAAAGCTGAAGATTTGCGTAAAAAGGGTTTAGAATTACTTGACTCATCAGTCTCTAAAATACAAGACGTAAAATCTACAGCAGTAGAAACTGGAAAAGATATAGCTGCTAGCACTGATAAATATCTTCAGGAGAATCTATGGCGCACAATAGCAATTTCAGCAGGTATTGGTATGCTGATCGGAATAGCGATCTCTCGAAGATAATAAAAACGGCGTAATTATTGACTGAATATGAGCTCACAGCCATCTAAAAAAAGTAGTTCAGGTATAATGTCTGAGTTACTCAACCTCGTGAAAAATATATTTTTCATTATTATCAACCGAGTTGAGTTAGCTACATTAGAGTTTTCTGAGGTAAGCTCACATCTATTTAAATTTTTCCTGATATTTATCATAGCTATTGTTGCATTTTGGTTCGCAATAGGTTTCTGGAGTAGCATATTATTGATATTAGCTTGGGAAATACTAGGTTGGAAAATATTATTAATATTGGCAGTATTTTTCACTATAGTGGCAGTCAGTGCTGGCTTCTATATGCATAATATATTGCGCCGAGGCTGTACTATTTTACCTATTACTACAGCTGAGATACGTAAGGATTGCGATTCTCTACTGTGATGATAAAATCCCTATATGAAAAAGATAACTATTCAAATTTAGAAAAAAAGCAGAAACTTTTACAGGAAGGAAACATTCTTCGGAATAAAACATTGATCTCTTGTAGTAACATAAAAATGCTACTGAATAAGGATTCATTAGCAACCGCCGTGATAAGTAATTTTATTGTTAATCCTCCTTCAGAATTAAGTGGAGCTAAGAAAAAAAAATTTAGAGAAATACGCGTCGCATTTTCCCTATTACCAAAACTCATCTCGACTTTACGATCGTGCAAGTGGACTTGTAAACCTATTCTTCTAAAAGTTATATTCATTACTATAATCTGCGGAATAACTTGTAATCGTCGAAAGAAGAAGACAAAGCAATAATTAAAAAATCAAAAAATTACTAGTCCTGATAGTAATTAAATTGAACTTCCATTCATAAGATGGTAAGATCTAAGAGGGAATTCTCGTTTCTAGTATAAATTAAGCTGCCTTAGGAAACATGATAAATAGTCACTAACTAGCTGGCCTTGTTCGCTTACTGCGGCTGTAGCTCAGTGGATAGAGCATTGGCCTCCGAAGCCAAGTGTCGCTGGTTCGATTCCAGCCAGCCGCGCCAGGAACTTACCAAAATGATTTAGTCCTGCTACTCGGCTCTCTATGAAAAAGTAGACTTTCTTAGATATTACTTGATGAATAGTGTCATTTCTTTTGTGATCAGAGTTATTTCTCACAGTTAGCAAGAAACCGTTGTTGTATTTCTTCCAATCCTAAAATTTTTAATAGACCTTGCAAACGCCTAATAGGCTGATCACGTGGTAATTTTTTATACCTGGCGATAATTAGCTCATTTTTCATTGAATGCTCCCACCCAACTAACTCTGTAACGCTAACTTGATACCCATGTGCTTCCAATTTTAAACACCGTAGTACATTAGTTATATGGCTCCCGAATTCCCTCGTATGTAGGGAGTGACGCCATATCTCAGTTAGTGGTTCCTTCTTAATAAACTTACTCTTATGCTTTTTGAGTGCTGAGGCAACTTCTGACTGACAACAAGGTGCTATCACCATAAAATTGCACTGCTTTTCAAGACCGAACTGTATTGCATCATCAGTTGCAGTGTCGCATGCATGAAGAGCTGTGACAATATCAACTTGTTTAGGAAGGAGAATCGATTTTATTGATTCTGCCGTTGAAATGTTAAAAAAAGACATGTTAGAGAACCCTAGGCGCTGCTTTAACTCTTGTGATTTCGTGACTAATTCCTTACGAGTTTCTATCCCAAAAATATGTGAATTTTCATTCAAATCTTTAAAGAATAGATCGTAAAGTATAAATCCCAGGTATGATTTACCAGAACCATGATCTACTAAGTGTATTCTCCCCAGATTCTGGTATATTTCTTGTAAAAAGGGATGAATAAATTGGTATAAATGATAGACTTGCTTTAACTTTCGACGGCTATCCTGGTTTAATTTTCCATCTCGAGTTAATATGTGTAGTTCTTTAAGCAAATCTGCTGATTGACTGAGATAAGCATCAAGATTAGGTTTATTATTTTTGATGAAATTAGATGATTTTTGGGAATTATGCATGGAATTTCTTTCTATTGCACTATTACAAAAATTTATAACTTGTTTGCTAGAATAGAAGCCATATAAGCACTAGTACTATAATATGAGTTAACCAATTGTGGATTGGAAAATAGTATTTTCTTCAAATATAGGTAGGATCTACTTCTAGTGACCACTTAGTTCTCGTTTTTATTCGTCGTAGTTTTATGATCCAGCACACTAAGAAATCTTGAAGCTTAGGTCGCGATGTACACTCAACTAACAACTGTGCGCGATCTATATTAGCAATTCGAGTCATAGTCATTGGAATTGGATCATGTACAACAATCTCTTCACAATCTATCAAACTGACTGCCTTATTTAGAAATTCGACCGCAGACTCCAATCCTTTCGATTCTGACCTTAACAAAGCTTGGTATATATAAGGTGGTAGGCAAGCTTGCGCACGTTCCTCTAATAAAGAAGTGGCAAACTGATTATGATTATGAGAAAAGACTGCTTCATACAGTGGATGTTGTGGATAGCTTGTTTGTATTAACACCTCGCTTATACTGCCGCCTTTCTTCTGTAAATGACGACCAGCTCGACCTGATACTTGCATTAATTGTGCAAAAAGTCGTTCACTTGCACGATAATCATGAGAAAACAAAGCGGTATCTGGGTTAAGTATTCCAATCAAGGTGACATTTTTAAAATCGTGGCCTTTGACAATCATCTGCGTGCCAATCATTATATCTACTTCACCTTTATGTATACTATCTAAAGCTGCCTTAGTACTTCCTTTTTGACGAGTTGAGTCTGCGTCAATTCGAATTACCGATGCACCTGGGAGAACCGTTTTTAATTCCTCTTCCAAACGTTGGGTGCCAAGCCCTAACGGGTTAAGATCAACACTTCTGCATACTGGACATGAATCTGGTAGTTTTATACTTAGGCTACAGTGATGACAACGTAAGCGATGCTCAAGCTTATGAAATACCATAAAAGAAGTACAGCGTGCGCAGTTACTGAGCCAATTACAAGCGTTACAAACAATCACAGGTGCATAACCGCGTCTATTAAGGAACAATAGAGATTGTTCATCACGCTCTAGTCTTTTCTTTAGTAACTTTACTAACCTAGAAGTTAATCCCTCTTTAGGTATATCGAATTTCGTGTCAATCCGAGATACTCGGGGTAAAGTAGCCCCTTTTATAGCGCGTTCACGTAACTCGATTTTTTTATAGTGCCCAGACTGTGCATGACTCCAAGTCTCAAGCGACGGCGTAGCTGATCCTAATACTATTGGGATATTAAGTTGCTGCGCCCGCCATACAGCTAGATCACGAGCTGAGTAGCGTAGACCCTCCTGCTGTTTATAAGATATATCGTGTTCTTCATCGACTATAATTAGTTTAAGATTCGGTATGGAAGCTAGAACCGATAATCTAGTACCAAGGATAATATGCGCTTTCCCTAAATGTGCTGTCAGCCAATAATGCATACGTTTATTTTCTGAGAGATCACTATGCAAAATAGCTATCAGTATGCCTGGGAAACGTGTTTGAATACTCTCTTCTAGTTGGAAAATCAGATTAATCTCTGGTACTAGAATTAGAATCTGCGGTAATTTATCTATAGCAATATTTTCTTCACGTTCAAAAATTCGGGCTATAGCTTGTAAATAAACCTCAGTTTTACCGCTACCGGTAATGCCATAAAGTAATGTAGGAAGAAATTTTTTGGCGCTAGTTATATAGTCTACAGCTTCTTTCTGCTCGAAATTCAAAGGGATTGCATCGACCATCCGAGTATGGCGTAGAAAACTATGTTTCTTTAGCCTTTGTAAGCATTTGTCCATAGCTATAGTATTTAGCGAACGTAATCCTTTAGGCAAGCCAGGTAAAACTACCTCTCCCATTGTTCTCTGATAATATCCAGCAGCAAAACGACACAATGCTAGCCATTCTACTGACAGCGGTGGTAGCTGATAGCGTACATTGAGGATATGCTTTAATTTCTCAGATTCTAATTTACTTCTATAACTAGTATCAATAATCATACCTATAACTTCTCGCCTTCCAAAAGAAACCTTGGCCAAATAGCCAACTTTTGGAAGCCCTTGTTTACAAACATCTTCATTATCCCAAAGATAATCAAAGACGTCATAAAAAGGTATATCAATAGCGATTTTTAGAATACTTTTTTTCACAAACTTGTATGCTCTCAGAGAGCAAGTAATTAATAGTTAATTACTCAAAGTGGAATTATAGATAATTTTTGGGCACTATCTTCCCAAACTCATCAAATTAGTAAAATTTTTTAGTGGGTTTACTAAAGGTAACCAGAGAAGTAAGATAAGTTTCTTTGAGAAGATTATCTTATGTATAGCTAGGAGTTCTTAGCTCACTTTCAGACGAGTTTTCTGTTCTCAATCTTCGGCTTACTTCGTGTACTGTATTCACCATAACAGCAATAGATTCAGGAGGAGTAAACTGGGAAATACCGTGTCCTAGATTAAATATATAGTTCTCGCCAACTTTTGGATAGCCGTATGAAATTAGTAGACGATAAACTTCTCTACTAATTTGATCTGGCCTAGAAAATAATACAGCGGGATCGAGATTACCTTGTAGAGCAACATGCTTGCCAATACGACTACGAGCTGACTCTAAATTGATAGTCCAATCTAAGCTAATAGCGTCAGTTCCTATGGTAGCAATTTCCTCTAGCCATAGACCACCACCTTTAGTAAACACGATAGTAGGAATCAATATACCTTCTCTTTCACGTTTTAGCTGGGATAAAACCTGCCGCATATAATTTAATGAGAAACTTTGATAAGTACCATCTGCCAATATACCGCCCCATGAATCAAAGATCATTATAGCTTGTGCTCCTGCATCGATCTGCGCATTCAAATAGTTTTTTACAGCTGTTGTGTTAACCTTAAGAAGGTGGTGCATAAGGTCTGGTCGTTTATACATCATAGCTTTGGCAGTATGAAACTCCTTAGAACTTTTTCCTTCAATCATATAACAGGCTAAAGTCCAAGGGCTGCCGGAAAAACCAATGAGCGGAACGCTTCCGTCTAGCTCTATTCTAATTTTTTCAATTGATTCAAATACATAATCTAATTTACCTAGATCAGGAACCTGTAAAGCTAAAATATCTTTTTCTTCACGTAGAGGGCTGTCAAACCTAGGGCCTTCACCATCAATGAAGTGTAAACCTAGGCCCATGGCGTCTGGTACCGTAAGAATGTCCGAAAATAGAATGGCGGCATCTAGGGGAAAACGATTAAGAGGCTGTAGTGTTACTTCCGTAGCATAGTCTGAATTGGTCGCTAAATTCATAAAAGACCCGGCGCGCTTACGAAGCTTCTTATATTCTGGCAAATAACGTCCGGCCTGACGCATCAACCAAATTGGTGTATATTCAGTATGTTCACGAAAGAGTGCGCGCAGCAAGGTATCATTTTTTAACTGTGAAAATTTCGGCATAGGGTATGTCAATATAGGTATTTATGATAGATACTATTGTCTCAGCCAAAATCTAAAGTGTCGCATTAATAGATATATGGTGTTTTTCAACTAAAAGTATCTATACAGCTAAACAAACCAATAATTCTTAATTAGCCCTATCTTCTAAAGAAGAAAATTAGATTCTTATTATATTTTTCACGAATTAGGCTACGCAGATACTATCTACTCTGAAGAATTTTTCTGATTGCAGATAACTTCGCAGTCTCTACTGACAACTCAATTTTCAGGTCTTCTTTTCCCGCTAAAGATTCTTCTTTTTCTAACGCTTCTTCAATCCGATGTTTGTTTTTTATAGTCTCAGCTTCGTCTAAATCCGCACCACGTATCGCTATATCAGCTAGGATAACAACTTTGTTTGGTTGGACTTCTATAAGTCCACCAGCGATAAAGAAGAATTCTTCCTCGTCTTGACCTACTATTTTGACTCGAACTATGCCTGGCTTAATTCTTGTAATTAGTTGAGTATGACGAGGGTAGATTCCTAATTCTCCTAGTTCGCCTGGTAAAATAACAAAACTTGTATCACCCGAGAAAATTAGCTTCTCCACGGAAACAACATCTATATGAATATTGTTTAGCATAGTAATCCTTTCTTATCCATGAAGTTACTAAAGTAATATACGATTAATTTATTAGGCAAGCTTTTTAGCTTTTTCAACTGCTTCTTCAATTGTACCAACCATATAAAACGCTTGTTCAGGTAAATGGTCTAAATCGCCAGCCGCAATCATTTTAAATCCTCTTATCGTATCTTTTAAAGATACATATTTACCTGGGGAACCAGTAAATATCTCCGCCACATGGAAGGGTTGCGAGAGGAAACGTTCCATCTTACGTGCGCGTGCTACTAGTAGCTTGTCTTCTGGAGTCAGTTCGTCCATGCCTAGAATCGCGATAATATCCCGCAGCTCCTTATAGCGCTGTAAGGTGCCTTGCATATCACGAGCTACCTCGTAATGCTCTTGGCCGACCACTTTGGGATCTAGCTGGCGAGAAGTTGAGTCCAAAGGATCAACCGCTGGGTATATACCCAGTGAAGCAATATCGCGCGATAAGACAACCGTAGAATCTAGATGAGCAAATGTTGTTGCAGGCGATGGGTCCGTCAAATCATCGGCAGGGACATAAACGGCTTGGATCGATGTGATTGAGCCAGTTTTAGTGGAAGTAATACGCTCCTGCAACTTACCCATTTCCGATGCTAGGGTCGGTTGATAACCTACGGCTGATGGCATTCGACCTAGCAATGCTGACACTTCAGTACCGGCTAATGTATAACGGTAAATATTGTCAACAAAAAATAGTACATCTTTCCCTTGATCTCGGAAACCTTCTGCGATGGTTAGGCCAGTTAGAGCAACACGCAAACGATTGCCTGGAGGTTCATTCATTTGACCATACACCATAGCGACCTTAGATTGTTCAGGATTTTCTAAATCAATTACTTTAGAATCGATCATTTCATGATAAAAATCATTGCCTTCTCGAGTACGTTCTCCGACCCCAGAAAATACCGATAAGCCGCTATGTGCCTTAGCAATATTGTTGATTAACTCCATCATATTTACAGTCTTTCCTACACCTGCCCCTCCAAACAAGCCAACTTTTCCACCTTTGGCGAAAGGACAAACTAAGTCAATAACCTTGATGCCAGTCTCTAACAATTCCTGAGATGGTGAAATTTCATCATAAGCAGGAGCTTTTCTGTGAATAGAAGCAGTCACTTCCTGACTCACAGGCCCGCATCCATCAATCGGATTACCAAGAACATCCATAATACGGCCGAGTGTTGATTGACCAATGGGAACCATAATTGGCTTGCCCGTATTATAGATGTTCATACCGCGCTGTAAACCATCAGATGAACCTAGCGCAATAGTACGTACTAAGCCATCACCTAATTGTTGCTGTACCTCTAAGGTTAACTCTGAACCCTCCATTTTCAAGGCATCGTAAATTTTAGGCATTGCATCACGGGGGAACTCAACATCCACCACAGCGCCAATGCACTGAACGATTTTCCCATCAATCATTTTCGTTCCTTTAATATATAGAAGATTATCTATCAAGCGTATAAAATGCTGGACAGTTTTAATTAATTGAGAATAAGTCTTCAGCGCTCCTATGGTTTATTCAAAATTTATTATGAAACTGCAGTGGCACCACCGACTATCTCAGATAATTCTTTAGTGATAGCAGCTTGACGAGTTTTGTTATAAACCAGCTTTAATTCATCAATCACGTTTCCTGCATTATCACTTGCTGATTTCATCGCTACCATCCGAGCTGAATGCTCGGAAGCCATATTCTCTGCGACAGCTTGATAAATTAATGCTTCTACGTAGCGCACCAGCAGTTCATCAATGATGCTTTTTTCACCTGGTTCGTAAATATAGCTCCAGTTACTCTCAGCTACCTTATCTGCTTCAGAGAAATTTTGGGGTAAAGGAAGCAGTTGTTGAAGTACTGGCTCTTGCTTCATTGTATTGATGAATTTGGTATATACCAAATAAATCTCATCTAAGTTACCCATTCGATAGCCATCAAGTAATACCTTAACTGAACCAATAAGCTTATCTAAATGCAATGCATCACCCATTTGTATAGAGTGTGCAATAACATTAGTACTATTAATACGATGAAGAAAGTTCAGACCCTTACTGCCAACTGTAACTAGCTGAGCTTTTTTACCTTGGAGTTCGATTTTTTCTAGTTCTCTTGTCAGTAAACGGAGGGAGTTAGTGTTTATACCTCCACATAGCCCCTTATCTGTAGTGACTACAATGAAACCAATATTCTTAGATTTATCCCTATTATCCGCCATAAATGGATGAATATACTCTGGTTTAGATTGCGATAACCTAGAGACAATGCTACGAATCCTATCACTATAAGGACGAGATGCATGCATGCGATTCTGCGCCTTACGCATTTTAGAGGCAGCAACCATCTCCATAGCTTTAGTTATCTTTTTAGTATTTTCTACACTTTTAATTCTACTGTGTATCTCTTTACTTGTAGCCATTTCCTTATCCCAATTGAGTTAAGCTGCAAAAGACTTTTTGAAATCAGAGAGTGCAATGGAAAGTTTGGCTTCATTATCTTTGTCTAACTGCTTAGTATCTTCAATTTTATCGAGTAAAGAAGAATGGCTAGTCTTCATAAAACTATGCAGACCGTTTTCAAATAACAATACTTCTTTGATAGAAATACTGTCCAGGAAGCCTTCATTGACTGCAAATAAAGTCACTGCCATCAGTGATATAGGTAAGGGAGAATATTGTGCCTGTTTTAACAACTCGGTAACACGAGCACCACGTTCTAGTTGCTTCCGGGTTATCTCGTCAAGATCAGAAGAAAACTGTGCAAATCCAGCTAACTCACGATATTGTGCAAGATCAGTACGAACGCCGCTAGACAGCCTTTTAATTATTTTAGTTTGGGCAGCACCGCCAACACGAGAAACAGAAATACCAGCGTTAATGGCGGGGCGAATACCAGCGTTAAATAGTGAAGTCTCTAGGAAAATTTGCCCATCAGTAATCGAAATAACATTAGTTGGCACAAAGGCGGAAACATCGCCGGCCTGGGTTTCTATAATTGGTAAAGCTGTCAGAGAACCCGTCCTACCTTTAACATTACCTTGGGTAAACTGTTCAACGTAGTCAGAATTGACGCATGCTGAACGCTCAAGTAGACGACTATGTAAGTAGAAGATATCACCAGGGTAAGCTTCACGTCCTGGTGGACGGCGCAAAAGCAGTGACACTTCTCGATATGCGACAGCCTGTTTAGAGAGATCATCATATACAATTAGTGCGTCTTCACCACGATCACGGAAATATTCTCCCATTGCACAGCCGGAGTAGGCGGATATGTATTGCATAGCAGCAGATTCTGAGGCTGATGCTGCAACTACAATAGTATATTCCATTGCTCCGTGTAGTTCTAAGGACCGAACAATATTTTTAATAGATGATGCTTTTTGACCGATTGCTACGTAGATGCACGTTACATCCTGGCCTTTTTGGTTAATAATGGCATCTATTGCCACAGCAGTCTTACCAGTTTGCCGATCGCCAATAATTAGTTCGCGCTGTCCGCGGCCTATTGGCACCATTGAATCTATAGATTTAATACCAGTTTGTATTGGCTGAGAAACAGACTGACGAGAGATAACACCTGGAGCAATTTTTTCAATTGGGCCACTTGTCTCAGCGTCGATAGAGCCCTTATCATCGATAGGCTGCCCTAATGCATTTACCACGCGACCACGCAGCTCGGGACCGATGGGTACCTCCAGAATGCGACCAGTGCACTTAACAATATCACCTTCAGAAAGATGCTCGTAGTCTCCAAGAACAACAGCCCCTATGGAGTCACGTTCGAGATTCAGTGTAAACCCGAATGTGTTACCTGAAAATTCTAGCATTTCTCCTTGCATTGCATCAGATAAGCCGTGAATACGACATATTCCATCTGATATGGAAACAATAGTCCCTTGATTGCGAATTTCATCAGGTTTGACAAAACCCTGGATTTGATTTTTAATTAATTCACTGATTTCAGACGCGTTGAGTTGCATGTTTACCCCTAGAATTTTCTTTTTTGCTTATCGAATAAATTAAAAGCTTCTATACAACTAGAGCGTCACACATCTCTCGCAAGCTAGTGCTTATCGAAGCGTCAAGCACTTCATCATTGACTACTATTCGTACACCACCAATCAGCGAATGGTCCACAGTTATAGTTGGATTTAATTTGCGATTGAATTTTCTTTCCAGATTTATGACTAACTCATTCACTTGTGATTCGCTCATTTCGAAGGCGCTGGTAATCTTAGCATTAGTGGTACCTTGTTGAATATTTTTAAGGATTTGAAATTGTCTATAAATTTCCGGAAAGATAATCAAACGACCATTCTTAGTTAGTATTGTAATGAGATTTCTTACCTCATTTTGCATCAATTCAGGCAAAGATGGTCCTAAAAGGCTTAGGAAAATACCTGAGACTTTTTGAGCGGATATACCTGGGCTATTTACCAAATTTTTAATATCAGGATGAAGAAAAAAATTTTCTAACTCACTTAATATAGTATCCCATTCAACTATGTCTTGTGAGCTAGCTAAGTGAAATAATGCCTCTGCGTAAGGACGAGCAATAGTTGCAAATTCAGCCATTTTTATAGTTCTCTTGCCAGTTGAGTTAATAAACTCAAGTGTGTAGCAATATCGACTTCTCTCTTAAGTATTTGCTCCGCTCCCTTAACAGCTAGGGCGGCCACTTCAGAACGGATAGTTTCGCGAGCTTTCATCATTTCTTGATTAATCTCAGATTTAGCATTAGTTAGAATGATTGCAGCCTCTTCACGGGCAACCCTCTTAGCTTCATCTACTATCGACTGGCTTCGCCTTTCGGCTTCACTTATACGCTTTTGGTTCTCACTACGTACTGCTGCCAATTCTGTTAAGACACGCTTTTCAGCGTCTACTAGACTTAATTTACCGCGAGCAGCAGCGGCAAGCCCATTTGTAATCTCCCTAGTTCTCTCGTCGAGTGCCTTTATTAATGGTGGCCACACAAATTTCATTGTGAAAAGCACTAGTACAAAGAAAACTACGAATTGAGCGAACAGTGTTGCATTTAAGTTCATAGTGATTTCCTTCTCAGAACAACACATACTAAAGTGAATCAGTAGATTCAACTAGGTTTAGTTGGTTTACTTAGCAATAAATGGATTTGCAAATGCGAACAACATAGCTACACCAACACCTATCAAGAATGCGGCATCAATCAGACCAGCAAGTAGAAACATCTTTGTTTGCAGAGTCTCCATCAATTCTGGCTGCCGTGCTGATGCCTCTAGGTATTTACCACCCATAATTGCGATACCGATACAAGCGCCGATGGCTCCTAGGCCAATAATTAAGCCACAAGCTAAAGCAACAAAAGATAGGTCAGTCATAATAATTCCTTCAGAGTTAGATGAATATAAAGACAGAGTAGTAAATCAAAAATTAAAGTTTAAGTCTGCAAGACTAGTTTAGTGTTTTTCATGAGCCTGTCCAATATATACTAGAGTCAACATCATAAAAATGAACGCTTGCAACAGTACGATTAATATGTGGAAAATTGCCCATATCGAGCCGGCGATTACCTGTCCCAAAAAACCAGATATAGTGGCAGTTGAACCAAGTAGTGCAATAAGTAAGAATAACAGCTCGCCAGCATACATATTACCAAAAAGTCGCATTGCTAAAGACACAGTTTTCGCAATGAATTCAATCAAGTTTAGGAAGACGTTAGCTGGTGCGAGGCGAATTCCAAAAGGAGCAGAAATTAGCTCGTATAAAAATCCACCTACACCCTTAATTTTTATGCTGTAGTAAAATATTAGGACTAACACTCCTAAAGCAATACCCATAGTTCCATTCAGATCAGCAGTCGGGACTACACGGTGATAAGGAATCATTTTCTCAAGGCCAATTAGTCTGATTAAACCAGGGAACATATCTACTGGTAGGAAATCGAGCGCGTTCATTAAGGTAATCCAGACAAATATGGTTAATGCTAAAGGAGCTACAAAACTACGATCTCCATTAACTATAGACTTAGCTTGACTGTCAACTAGTTCGACTATCATCTCAACAAATGATTGGAAACGACCTGGTGCTCCCGCAGTTGCTCTACGTGCTGTTAGATACATTAGGATACAACTGATTATACCAATAATTGATGACCAGAAAATTGTGTCAATATTGATAATCGAGAAATCAACTATCTTAGATTGATGGCTGGTTGAGAAATGGCCGAGATGATGAACTATGTATTCTGATGGAGTTGGTACGTTAGCCGAAGTTATAGTCATGGTTAATGTCTAAAAAGTAAAATTATATAAATTTTTATCACTAAGATAAAACTAGCAATAAATCCTAGCCAATTTAGATCACGATACAGATATGCAGTTAGTCCTATTAATGAAATGGTCGCGATAATTTTTAAGAATTCAGCAGCAAAAAACGATGTGAAGCTAGGTTGGTTCAATTTACGGCTACTTATGCAAAGATACAGAGCGAAAATCCCATTGGGAACAACGCAGCATGCCCCCCCTGAGAAGCCAGAGAGAAAACCAGGCAATCCTCCTAGTAACCCGCCAATAAATGCCAATACAAGAGTAGTAATAAGTTGTATTAGCACGATATATAGCATACTGATCTAGTAGTACTAACGATTACTTTTATAAGAATAAAGATACCAGAAATTATAAGAGGTTGGTATAGTGTAAGTCAAATTTTTGACGAAGATTGACTATAAGTTATTATCCTAATTTTGGCCCACACTATAATTCTAGAACGATGCAATAGATTACCTATAATCTTACCTATTATCTTTGCTAATGGGGTACATTTTCCAATATTTCAACTGAATAACTTGTTCTCTTAAGCATTTAAGCATAAAAAAGTAGAATACTCTGTTGACTTGCTAGTATCTATCTATCAACTAATGGTTAACTTAATTCCAAAACCAATAAGAAAAGCCCCTGCAGATCTGGAAATAAAGTCAGCAAGGCGAGGTCTTCGGCGCAACTGCTGAGTAACGCTGTGCCCAAGCGTTATTATCAAAGTGCCATAGATAAATGAACAGATAGATATTATTATACCCATTGTCAAGAACGTAAGCCAACCCTTGTCAGTTACTGGATCTATAAAAAGTGGGAAGAAAGCCATGTAAAATATAATTGGCTTAGGATTAATTAAAGTCATGAGAAGACTGCGAGTAAAATCACTAGCGCCAGCAAAACCTAAGGTTGAGCTAGCACTGTTTTTTTTTTCTGGCAAAAAGTAATTGACAACCAAGATATCCTATATAGATTGCACCAAGGCATTGAATGGCCTTGAAAACAACGGGATTAGTAGTAAGTAACGCAGCAACGCCTACTGCTGCCAAAAACATTAGAGTTATATCGCCTAGCATAATGCCAAAAACTGCGGAAAAACCACAGCGAATACCACCTTTACCAGTGCTAGATAGTATGCAAAATGTTCCTACTCCTGGCAACACTAGAAACACTGTAGTTGCAGCGATTAATTGCCAAAGATCGGTAATACCTAATGTATGAAAAAAAGATATCATAGTGGGATTGCTCCAATTGTTTATTTGCGTTTGATAAAAACTAGATGGCGCTTTGCATCCAAAAAAGGTACTACCAACGGTCTTATTTCTATTACTTCCCAGTTAGGAGGCAAAGATTGTATTTCTCGCTCTGGCTGTACGCCTTTTAATGCTATAAATTGTCCCTCACTACTTAATAAGTGCTGTGACCAGTTGATAAAATCAGCCAGTCCAGCGAATGCTCTTGAAGTAATAGTATCAAATTTATTGATAACAGATAGCTCTTGTACCCTAGTATTATGCACACTTACATTGTTTAGGCCAAGTTGCGTCTTTACTTGTCTCAAGAAGGCTATCTTTTTATTAGTACTATCAACTAGGGATACTTTCATCGCTGGCATAGCCTTAAATGCCCAAATTGCTAAAACCATCCCTGGTAAACCGCCCCCTGAACCTACATCCAGCACATTTCCCGCCGTCGTAAATGCAGGGATTGATGCAAGCGAATCTAATAAGTGATGAGTAATCATCTGCGTTGGTTCTCGGACTGATGTTAGATTATAAACGCGATTCCACTTTACCAACATTTCTAAGTATGCTAGTAAAAAATTTTTCTGCTTAGAATCTATGCCCAATATCTCCATACCTTTCCACAAATTTTCTTCTAAAGCTTGCCCTGCGGGCAATGGATCCTTTAAGTTCATAATACTATCCTCGATCTACTACCAAGTAATTAATTTGGTGATAAATAATCATAGATTCATGTCACTTTTTTAAGATGTATAAGTAGCAAGGATAAAGCCGATGGTGTAACGCCTGAAATTCGGGATGCCTGGCCGAGGGTTTCTGGCCTATGAAAACTTAATTTCTGACGAACTTCTGTTGACAAAACTTTTAAACTCATGTAGTCAAAATTGGCAGGTAGCTTGAAATTTTCGTTGCTTGCATTTCGTTCAACTTCTTTAGCTTGACGCTCAATATAACCAGCATATTTAACTTGAATCTCAACCTGCTCCTTAACTTTTTCATCTTTGACAGTGGTGTTGGCTAAATTATAACCATCCGATGCTCTTAGAGTCATCAACTGATCGTAAGAAACATTTGGACGGCGTAGTAATTCCATGAGGGAATATCCATGTTCTATAGATTTTCCGAGCAACCGCTCTGATTCGCTCGCAGCTATAACGCGTGGGTTTATCCATGTTGATCGCAGTCTCTCCATCTCAATTGCCACGGCTTCACGCTTTTTCTCGAACTTAGTCCACTGAGAGTTACTGACGCAACCGAGCTGGTATCCAATCTCCGTTAAACGAAGATCAGCATTATCTTCGCGTAAGCTCAGTCGATACTCAGCACGACTAGTAAACATTCGATATGGCTCTTGGACACCTTGGATAATTAAGTCGTCCACCAAAACCCCTAAATATGCTTGGTCACGCCGCGGTACCCAGGGATCACGATCCTGCGTTTGTAAGGCAGCATTTAGACCGGCCAACATACCTTGTGCAGCAGCCTCCTCATAACCAGTAGTACCATTAATCTGACCAGCAAAATATAGGCCTTTTATTGATTTAGTTTCCAAGGAAGATTTTAAACCACGTGGATCAAAATAATCATATTCAATGGCATAACCAGGCCGCAGTATGTGCGCTTTTTCTAGGCCACTGATTGAATGCAACAACTCTAACTGTACATTGAACGGCAAGCTTGTTGAAATTCCGTTAGGATAAAACTCTTTGGTACTTAAGCCCTCTGGTTCTATGAATACCTGGTGTGAATTCTTATCAGAAAAGCGTTGTACCTTATCTTCTACTGATGGACAGTAACGTGGGCCTACTCCCTCGATGGCACCGCTATAAACAGGGCTTTGATGAAGATTAGCCATAACAATATCGTGTGTTCTTGTATTAGTATGGGTAATCCAACAAGGGAGCTGCCTAGGGTGCATCGTACTATCTCCCATTGCAGAAAATACTGGAACAGGATTGGTATCTCCTACTTGTTTTTGCATAACCGAAAAATTGATAGTTCGGCCATCTATACGAGGTGGTGTCCCGGTTTTAAGTCGTCCTTGTGGCAGTTTTAGTTCTCTTAATTGTCTAGATAAAGGAATAGACGGTGAATCGCCAGCGCGTCCACCAGAATGTTTATTAAGCCCAATATGGATTGTGCCACTAAGGAAAGTACCGGCAGTTAGTACTACTGTCTTACTATAAAATTTGATACCAACTTGGGTCAAGACACCGACTACACGATCCTTTTCCACTAACAGATCATCTACAGACTGCTGGAATAACCAAAGATTTTTTTGATTTTCTAAACGGGAGCGCATAGCTTGTTTATACAAAATCCGATCTGCTTGAGCATGAGTAGCTCGCACAGCAGGTCCTTTGGAGGAATTTAAAATACGAAATTGTATACCAGACTCATCGGTAGCTATTGCCATTGCACCCCCCATCGAATCAATTTCTTTTACTAGATGTCCCTTACCTATTCCACCAATCGAAGGATTACACGACATCTGGCCTAAAGTCTCGATATTTTGAGTCAAAAGCAAAGTTTTTTGTCCCATACGGGCTGCTATTAAAGCGGCCTCTGTACCGGCGTGTCCACCACCTACAACAATTACGTCAAGATTTTTAGGAAAATACATTTTTGACCCTCATTGAGAGGATAGGAAGTAAAAAAACTAAAATATATATATACAACTATCTTTCGTACTCCTAATTTCGCATTCCTAATACTTTGGACCTTGAATTTTTTTACCATAAGATATTTGCCGATGTTGGCAACAACCTGTCGCTAACAAGTATGGGGCAGTATTAGGCTAAAGTTAGTAGAAATCCTTACTTTAATACTTAAGCTGTATATATATTATAGTAGTAGTAATAGTGCGCTTAATATTGTGTGTATAACTGCATATTTCACTGTGTATTCAGTAGCTTACAATCTGGATAAGCGTCTGGGTAACTTCTGTATTTTAAGAGAATACTTTTTGGATAAAAAATAGATATAGCAAAATAACCTAAATATATCTAGTTAAAATAACATAATACTAACAGCTTTATCTACAGACAATGACCGGCGATTTTCCTTACTTCTAAGCTTATTAAATCAGTTTTTACCGCCTATTCCTCAGTAGAAAATACCTACCTATTTAAACTACGTTCTCAGACTTTTGATGTGACAACCAGGAGCTTTATAGATTAATATCTTAGTGTCCGATAACAGTCTAAACCAAGCACTTTGACTTTCTAAGTTTCTCATTTACCAATACAAAATTTAGAAAATATTTGCCCAAGTAGATCATCGGAGGTAAATTTTCCTGTAATACTGCTCAAATAATCCTGGGATAGTCTTAATTCTTCAGCAAATAAATCAAGAGATTGAACACTCATCTCATCGTTGATTAAAATATATTGAACTGCGCTTTCCAAGTGGCTGCTTGCTGCTTGTAAGGAGAACAGATGTCGCTCACGTGCTAAAAAGCTTGATTCTCCGGTCTGTTGCCAACCAGAAACAGATAGTATTTCATCACTTAGTAGATTAATACCCTGAGTAGTTACAATGGAAACATAAATATGAGTAATGCCGTCTATTACTTCTGTTCTGGATTGGTGTCCAGATTGATCTATCTTATTCCAAATATAGACAATTGGAATATTTTTCGGGAGAGATCCTACGATTTTCTCATCAGCTAGACACATACCATGATTAGCATCCAACAGATATAGTATCATACCTGCTTTTTTCACTGAGTCCCAGGTTCGTTCAATCCCTATTTTCTCTATTTCATCGCTAGTTTTTTCCGTCTCACGTATACCCGCTGTATCAGTTATATTGATTGGAATACCCTCTAATTGTATTGTCTCAGTTATCCTATCGCGTGTCGTGCCCGCTATGGGAGTGACAATAGCAGAGTTGGTACCAGTTAATAAGTTTAGGAGAGATGATTTACCGACATTTGGCTGTCCTGCTAAGACGATATTTAGACCTTCACGCATTAGAGCACCTTGTTTTGCCTGTTTAAATATTTTATCTAGGATGCTGCGGATAGACATTAATTGATTGCGTGCATCTGATTTTTCTAGGAAGTTAATCTCTTCTTCTGGAAAGTCTAAGGTAGCTTCGACTAGCATTCTCAGATTGGAAACCTGGCTTACAAGCGTATTTATTTTTCTGGAGAAATTTCCTGAAAGTGATTCTAAGGCTGATCTAACCGCGGCCTCGGTAGAAGCTTCGATTAAATCAGATACTGCTTCTGCTTGTGGCAGTCCTATTTTATTGTTTACAAATGCACGCTTGGTAAACTCGCCTGGCTCTGCAATACGCAGACCTATACTTTTACCTGCTATTAAGCATTGCTTTAGAAGCATTTGTAAAACTACTGGCCCGCCATGACCCTGTAATTCTAGTACATCTTCTCCAGTATAAGAGTTTGGTCTTTTGAAGTAGATTGCTAGACCTTGGTCTATGGTGCTGCCATCATTATCTTTAAAATCTAGGTAGGTAGCATTTCGTGGAGTCATTTGATTCTGGGTGATACCACAGACGCTTTCTATCAATGAACCTAGATAACGTCCAGAGATACGAACTACACCGATCCCACCGCGGCCAGGCGCGGTGGCAATAGCTACTATTGGAGAGGAATCAAAAGGCATAAGGTTACCTTATTAAAACTCATCGAAGTACGAAAATATTGTAAGCTTTTAAGGAATAAATTAGAACATAACAGTGTTTAAGCACTACTATTATCTACAAAGTTGCTTGAGTTTCATTCAGATTTTTCTGCATCTTATATTTTATAAACCATTGCTGAGCAATTGATAATATATTATTAGTGACCCAATACAGTACCAGTCCAGACGGGAAGAAAAAGAACATGATTGAAAACACCAGGGGCATAAACATCATGACTCGAGCCTGGACCGGATCTGGCGGCTTTGGATTTAGCCTAGCCTGTATAAACATAGAGAAGGCCATCACTGCTGGCAAGATATACAATGGGTCTGGTGCAGCTAGATCATGAATCCATCCTAGCCAAGATGCATTACGAATCTCAACACTAGAAAGTAGTACCCAATATAATGAAATAAATACTGGGATTTGTATTATGATTGGTAAACAACCGCCGAGAGGATTAATTTTCTCAATCCTATATAGCTCCATCATGGCTTGGTTCATTTTCTGTGGTTCAGATTTGAAACGTTCACGAATTGCTGCTACTTTTGGCGAGATCGACTTCATTTTAGCCATGCTTCGGTAGCTGGTAGCCGATAATGGAAAAAAGATAATCTTGATTAATACAGTTAAGGCGATTATGGTCCAACCCCAATTGCCAAGAACTTTATAAATCTGCATCATCATCCAAAAAATTGGTTTCGCAATAATTGTTAACCATCCATAGTCTTTTACCAACTCGAGGCCAGGTGCAATGGCCTCCATATCAGTTTGTATTTCTGGCCCCGAATATAACTGTGCATTCATAGTCACCTGCGCACCGGGCGCGATCATGCCTAATGGTAATACATTACCAATCGTATATAGATTATCCGATATTTTCTCAACGAATATTTCGCGGGGTGCCTTATCTTGTGGGATAAACGCAGAAACAAAATAATGCTGTATCAATGCAAACCAGCCGTTATTTGCTCGATTAAGGTGTTCAATTTTCTTATTTTCTATATCTTTAAAGCTAAATTTCTGAAATTTTTCACTTTTGGTATAGGATGAAACGCCAGTAAAAGTATGCACAAAGCGTTGTTCCCCCTTAGGAGGATTACCGTCTCGCGTTAATTGTAGGTAAATTGAAGGTGAGATTGGTACGTTATTATTATTAGTTATTATGTGTTTAATACTGATTAAGTAGTCACTTTTTCTTAGAGTATAAACTTTAGTTAGCTTTACTCCTCCTTTGTTTGCCTCCATAGCCAAAGATATTCGACCGCTATCGTCTAGAGTATGCCTACCAGCCAAGATAGTAAATAATGATTTGTGAGTAGGAAATTTACCACCGATCAATCCAGTGTTGGCTAGGTATGTATGAGCAGGTCTAGAGTCAAACAATACCATATTTTTATTTGGATCAACTGGATCCTTATATTTTAACAACTCTAAAGAAACTAGTTCACCTCCAACAGGACTGATTTTAGCTTTGAAAACATCAGTAGTAATAGTGGTGGTTTTAACTCTAGCCCCTGGTTTATTAGCAGTAAAGTTTTCATTTAGCGCTAGAGACGATTTAAGAGAAGGAGCTTTACTATATAGGGATCTACCAGTCGAAGGCACTGATATAGCCTGCTCTGTGGTTGGTAAATTCAGCGCTGGGTTGATATGATGTTGCCACTGATCCCAAAGCATAAGCGATGAGACTGAGAATATGATCCACGCGATGGTGTGCTTAATATCCATAAGATTATCTATCTATAATCTAGATGAGCTAAGTAAAATTTTATTTGATTGAGTAAAGGGATGTGAGCGACTTACAAGGCGGCACTAGATCCATTCCGCCTTCGTGGAATGGATGACACTTGCATAGCCGATTCGATGCTAACGTAACTCCTCTAAGGATACCATGTGTGCTCAAGGCTTCAGTCATGTAATCAGAACAACTAGGGTAGAAGCGACAGTTTTGACCGAGAAATGGGCTGATACATAATTTGTAGACCCTGAGCAGAAAACAAATTCCTATAACCAATATTTTCTCTATTTTTTTTTGAGACATAGTCATGGAAACTAGTATTCGGTTCGATTTAGACATCGCGGGGTAGATATATGAGAATTTTTTTCAACTCGCAGTGCAGCTCCTGCTTCAAAAAGGCATTTTTCGCAGATCCTGTCTTCGTGTGTACTGACCTAGATAGGCGCACAATATAATCAATTGATGATAGTGGCATCATACGAAAAAATTCTCTCACAATTCTTTTAATAGTATTTCGGGTAATAGCTCGAGGTGCTATTCGCTTCGCTGTCACTATACCTAAACGAGGGTGCCGCACTTCGTTTAGGCATGTATATAAAGTGAAATGCTCTGTCTTACATACAGGACGTAAACTAAGAATAGACGAGAACTCACTTGCCTTAACTATGCGGCAACTACGTGGGAAACCCCAAGTTTTAGTACCAGAGAATTGGTTTTTCACGAAGAAGTAATTTTTATGATACTGCCAAGCGTTCACGTCCCTTGGAGCGTCTAGCATTGAGTATAGCCCGGCCGCTACGAGTAGCCATGCGTGCCCGAAAGCCATGGGTGCGTCTGCGACGCAGGATAGAAGGTTGGTAGGTACGTTTCATGTTAGTTTCTCACCAGTCAGCAAAGATAAGTTGAATTTTTGCCCTAGTATTGGGCTTTTTATTGTAGGTCATTCAACTTCGAGCGATTTATTATAGGTATCTCCAACTAGTATAGATGGAAAAGACTAGTAATTCAGTCGAAGGAAAACTGTG
>Ga0256412_1000011_pt1 | contig 20677 bp, 26 predicted proteins | sample WCR_74metaT_FD_190055 | JGI IMG/M metagenome (GOLD analysis project Ga0256412, IMG submission 190055) | Metatranscriptome of seawater microbial communities from Monterey Bay, California, United States - WCR_74 (Metagenome Metatranscriptome) | ecosystem: Environmental > Aquatic > Marine > Coastal...
AACAAGGAAGCTATTTTGAACCCTCCGGTTAAAAGTGGGACACCATGGGTGTAAAAAAATAAAAAACAACTTAATAACGCTTAGCAGTGCAACGCTTGAGATGAAATAGTAAAAAAACATTATTTCAAGTGATGATATAGATATATCAAATCAAATCAAATTTAATTAAATTATGTCAGACAAAATAGTCAAAAACCTAAATTTCGGGGAAGACGCCAAAAATACGGTGTTTAAAGGAATAAAAAAACTAACAAAAGCAGTAAGCTCTACGCTAGGCGCTAGTGGTAAATGCGTGATACTAGAAGATGGTAGTGGTAAGCCGGTCATAACAAAAGACGGTGTAACAGTGGCTGATTCAATAGTATTATTAGATCCTGTGGAAAACATGGGTGCTACGTTATTAAAAGAAGCCGCTAGAAAAACTGTTAAAGAAGCTGGAGATGGAACAACTACGGCAACTGTTTTGGCTCACTCCATACTTAAACATGCTTACAATTTAGATAAAGACTACAACAATAGAGATTTAAAAAACGGTATAAATAATGCTGTTGTAAAAGTTGTAAAATACTTAGAAAAAAACTCTATACAAGTTACAGGGGATATGATAGACTCTGTAGCTACTATATCAACAAACAATGATCCTGTTTTAGGTAAAGTCATAGGAGATGCTTTTAGATCAGTTGGAGAAACTGGAGTTGTAATGATGGAAACGACTAGTGAATCTGAAACATATGTAGACATTGTAGATGGTGTACAGTACGAAAAAGGGTTGACAAATTCTAATTTCGTAACAAACAAGTCAACTAAAGAAGCTGTACTTGAAAATCCACTAGTGCTGTTAGTAGATTCTCCAATTGAAAGTATTAGACAAATACAATCAGTTTTAGAGTATGTTATTAAAAATAATAAATCACTATTAATAGTTGCTGATATAGACCAGCCAGTTTTATCTGCTTTAGCAATGAATAAGGTTAAAGGTAATATAAAAGTAAACGTTATTAATGCACCTACTTTTGGTATTAACAAAAAAGACACTTTAATTGATTTATCAATGCTTACTGGAGCTACTATAATAAACGAAGATCTTGGAGATGATTTAGATTTAATATCAGTTGATAAATTAGGTGAGTGCGTTAGAAGCGTGACTGGAGAACAAGACACTATAATACAAATAAACGAAACACCAAAAGAAGTAGATGAGCTTATTATCAAAATTAAAGAACAGCTTGAAACTGAAAAATCTCCTGCAAGCGTTATACGACTTGAAACTAGACTTGCACGTTTATCTGCTAAGGTTGCAATTGTTAAGGTTGGAGCAAATTCAGACATTGAACTTAAAGAAAAAACAGATAGAGTCGAAGACGCAATCTGCGCTACAAAAGCCGCAATTAAAGAAGGTATAATTCCAGGAGGAGGTATTGCACTGCTCAACGCGTCTACATATGTAAAAGCTAAAAACAAAGGTGAAGAGGTTTTACTAGAAGCTATAAAAGCTCCTTACGAAACTATTCTTTCTAATGCTGGTTTAGAATTGGTTTATCCTGAAAAGAAAAATAGAGGGTTAAACGTGGTTACAGGTAAAGACGTAAATATGGTACGAGCTGGTATTATAGATCCATTACTGGTTACTAAAAGTGCTTTAAGAAATGCGGCTTCAGTAGCAACTACTATATTATCTACAGATTGTGTAATTAATAACTTAAGAGTTGGAGATGAAAGCAATAGGTAGAAATTTAATTATAAAGAAAATAAAAGAAGGTACTACTAAAACAAAAGGTGGTTTACTTCTTGCAGAGTCTCATAGAGAAGATGTTAGATATATAGAAGCTAGTATAGTTTCTATTGGAAGTGATGTAGTTGGTGTAAGTGAAAATGATATTATTTTCTTTGATAGACACGCCGGTCACAAAATAGAAATAGATAAGGATTTTTATCACGTTATCAAACTAGAAGATATAGTTGTTGTTTTATGAAAAGACTAGAAGCAAGAGATGTTAAAGACATGAACTTGTTAAAACATTATCGTATAATACGTAAATGGGCCTGTAAAAACAACAATCTTAATGATGCTGATTTAGAGCTTCTAATATATCTTGACTGTATGGAGCATTTCTCTAAACAAGATTTTAAAAAAGGTTCTTATTCATATAGTTGGGATAATAGACGTTGGAATAAGCTTTTAAAAGCTGGCTGGATAAAAGTATGGAGGCCTAGAAATAGAACTACACAACTTTACAATATATATCAAGTTTCTTTTCAATGTAAGCAACTTATAAATAGAATATATAGAATAATGCTAGGTGAAGATGATATACCAACTAGTTCTAGAAGAAATAAAATAATGAAAGGTAATAGTTACACGGATAAAGTTTTAACTACAGCCATATATAACGTTAATAACGATAAACAAAGATAACTATGTATAATAAAAAAAAATCACCAAACAAGTTTATGGCAGCTGGAATGGCGGCTCTAGGCGCTACTAGTAGAACAGGTGTTAATCAAGTTAATGGATTAACCCAACAGCAACTACAAGATAGTTTTAGTGGAGGAGGACTTGCTGGAGTTTTAGAAACGGCTAAAGCGGCTCAAGCGGTTCAAGGAATGGGTGCTGCGCCAAGCACAGGAATTGTTGGTGCTGCTCCACAAGTAAGCCAAGCAGCTCAAGCAGCTCAAGAAGCTGTAAACGAAGGAGCAACCATGGGTGTAAGTAATCCTTTATCTGGAACTGGAGGACCTGCTGGTAGCTCAAATCCTTTTGGAGGACAAAAATTTGAAATAACACCAGTGCAAATGACGTATGAAACTCCATCTCCAGCAAATACGCAAGGTAAAGCTGATCCACTATTTAATGATGCTGTTACTAACGCTGGAAATAAAATGTTTGGAGATGTTGGTCAAAGACAAAGATCTTTGCAAAATAAAGCTGGAGACATTCAAGCACCAATGTATTTTAAAGATCAAACAGGTGATGGTAAAATAACTAGAGCAAATGTAATAAAAGCTAGAACAGAAGGATATAAAAAATAAAAAAAATAAAATATGGCATTAAAAGTAACAAAAGCCAATGTAAACGCAGGAGGCGTTGTTGGTGAAAACACCATATGGGACGGACCGCTAAATCAAGTAGGTAGACCACACGGTAAAGGATCTAGCAGTGGATCTAGAGGTATGAAATTGAAATTAGCTGATTGCGGTTGTGATTCGTTAAAAGGACCAATCACTCAAAGAGCTAAAGGATAAAATGGGATCGCTAGGAGATATAAAACTGTACATGATAAACGCTAGTGCTTTAGCTGTGTCTATGTCTAACATAGATATGGTACTTAAATTAACTCTTTTAGCTGTAAGTATTGGTTACACTATTCAAAAATGGTATAACTTAAATAAAAAATAAAATGGCAAAGTTAGATAAATCTAAAATGGCTTGTAATAAGCCTAAAAAAACCCCAAGTCACCCTACTAAATCTCATGTGGTAAAAGCTTGTTCAGGAGGTAAGGAAAAAATAATTAGATTTGGACAACAAGGAGTTAGAACTGCAGGTAAGCCAAAAGACGGTGAGTCATCTAAGCAGAAAGCTAGACGTGCTAGTTTTAAAGCTAGACACGCTAAGAATATAAAGAAGGGTAAAATGTCCGCTGCTTGGTGGGCTGATAAAGTTAAATGGTAAAAACAAAATAATTATGTATGTAGAAAAATCACCAGCTAAGATGAGTTATGGAAACTCTCCAGCTAAAATGCAGGGATCTTTTATGTCTAAGCATTGTCAATCAGGTTTTCAAAAAGCAAAACCAGACACTCCTGCTAAAAAGAAAAGCTGTAAGTACTAGTATGGCGTTTAAACTTAAACCACCATTTGAGTGCGACAATACTCCTATATATAAAGTTGATATGGAGCAAGGTGTTTTAGGTATGGCTAATAATAATGGCACAATACTTATAAACAAGTACTTGAGTCCAGCTCAATCTAAAAAAGTTATTGATCACGAAATGATACATATAGATCAAATTAAACGTGGTGATTTAGATTACGACGATAACAATGTGTATTGGAAAGGTAAAAAAATACTCAAGAGCTAAAATGAAAGAAGGGGCTAAAAACTTACCTTGGGAAGCTGAAGCTTATAAAAATTCATAAATAAATAAATAAACATATTAAAAAATGGCAAAATTAAAAAACTCTACAAAACCACCTTTTTACAAAACTGGACCTTTACACTTTCACGATAAGGATCACAAAAATACTAGTTCACCTGTAACTCCTACTGAAAAAGCTAAGGTAGGTGAAATACCTGGACTTGAAGAAATAAAAGAAAGGTTTAAAGGTAAGTATACAGTTACACCTAAAAAAGGTAAGTTTAACGAATACACTTTGACGGATAAAAGTGGTGGTTCAGTTTCTTATTCTGCTGGAAAAAAAATTAAAAAAGATAAAAGAACTCTCGCTCAAGCTATAAACGAATCAATTAAATGAAAAAATTATTTCAATGGCTTACCGGAGGAGTAATAAAAGAGGTTGGTAACGTTATTGATAAACTTACTACAACTAAAGAAGAGAAACTAGAGGCTCAAAGATTAATACAAGAAATATTAGAAAAAGCTGATAGTGAAGCTCAGGCTCAAGTTACTGACCGTTGGAAAGCTGACATGCAAAGTGATAGCTGGTTGTCTAAGAATATAAGACCTATGGTTTTAATATATTTAACATTTATATTTAGTGTTTTATCTTTTGCAGATGGTAATATAGGTAGCTTTAAAGTAGATGAATCTTATACGCCAATATTTCAGTCTTTACTGATAACAGTATATGGTGCTTACTTTGTTGGTCGTACTTGGGAAAAAATAAAAAATCAAGTGATAATAAAATTAAGTAAAAATAAAACTAATTAAATCAAATCAAAATGTCAAAAATTAAAAAAGAACAATTAGAAAAAATTCAAAGTCAACAGAGTAAACTTCAAGCTATATTAACGGATATAGGTGCTTTAGAATCACGCAAGCACGAAGCTTTACACGCTCAAGCTGCTATTTCTCAAGAAATAAATATCACTAAAAAAGAGCTTGAAGATGAATACGGAGCTATTAATATTGATATTACAGATGGTAGTTATACTTCCATTGAAGAAAAAGATGATACTGAATTGTCAGTTGTTAAATCAATCAACTAATGAGCTCTGTAGTTAGAAAAATAAGTATAGGTTCTGATTACAAAAATGATGCAATGCATTATGCTGTAGGTCAACAAGTTTATGGAGGTCATACTATATCAGCTATATTATACTCCGAAGACGATAACTCTTACAGTATCTATATAAAAAAGAAAGACGAGGTAATGCCATGGAAGAAGTTTAATTCTAACATGGCTATATCTGTTGAATATGATTTAGAATACTGATGAAGAGTTTATTTGACTTTATTGTAAGACCAACAAATAAAAGATACGACAACGAAATTAAAATAGGTGACAAAAGCCTTATAACTAATAGTAACACTGAAGATTTTAAAGCTGTTAGCAATAGAGCTGTGGTAGTTTCTACTCCATCAGCGTATTCTACGTTAATTAAAGAAGGTGATATAGTTATTATACATCACAACGTCTTTAGAAGCTTTTTTGATATTAGAGGTAAAAGAAAAGACAGTAGATCTAAGTTTGTAGACGATCTGTACTTTTGCTCACCTGACCAAATATACCTATATAATAATGGTAATGCTTGGAAATCTTTTCGAGATAGATGTTTCGTAAAACCATTGTTAGATAAAAACGATCTAACGCTGGATAAAGAGAGAAAGCTTATAGGAATACTAAAATATGGTAATAGTTCCTTAGAAGCTGTTAAAATCGTTCCTGGTGACCTAATAGGTTATACTCCATATGGTGAGTTTGAATTTATAATTGACGGAGAACGTTTATACTGTATGAAATCAAATGATATTGTAATTAAATATGAATATAAAGGAGACGAAGAAGAATATAATCCTAGCTGGGCAAAAAGCAGTTGAGGAATTAATAAAAGTAGCTAAAGAAGCTATTGTTGATTCTGATGATGATATATCTGCTGACCGCCTTAAAAATGCTGCTGCTACGAAAAAGTTAGCTATTTTTGATGCTTTTGAGATTCTAAAACGTATTGAGGACGAAGAAAACATACTTAACGAAAAACCTGTAGAAAAGAAAGAGAAAACTTTTAAAGGTTTTGCAGAAGGAAGATCTAAGTAATGTACGAGCAATCACTATATAAAATACTACCCGATTATATTAAACCTAAAGTTATAAATAAAAAAAATAGATATAACAAGTGGGAATACGGCTATAATAAAGAGTTTGATATAATTGTTATCAGTAAAACTGGTAAAATAGGTGATATATACGAAATACAGAACATTAAAATCGCTTTACCAAAAGAAGATGATGCTGTGAAATTTGAAGGAAACAAATGGAGACATACTAAGTATCCAAAAGAACTTTCAAAAATAAAATCAGTATTTGATTGGGACGAACTCCCTTTACAGTTCAAAGAAGAATGGTATGATTACATCGATAAAGAATTTAAAAGGCGTGAAGAAGGTTTTTGGTTTTATAACAAAGATGCTCCTTGCTACATTACTGGTACTCATTACATGTACTTGCAGTGGTCCAAGATTGATGTTGGGCAGCCAGACTTTAGGGAGTCAAACAGATTATTCTTTATATTCTGGGAAGCTTGTAAGGCAGATGTACGGTGTTACGGAATGTGTTATCTTAAAAACAGACGATCAGGTTTCTCTTTCATGGCATCAGGCGAGACGGTTAACCAGGCAACAATATCTACCGATTCAAGATTTGGCATTTTATCAAAGTCCGGGCCAGACGCCAAAAAGATGTTTACTGATAAGGTCGTACCCATCTCAGTTAATTACCCCTTCTTCTTCAAACCAATCCAGGACGGTATGGATAGGCCGAAGACAGAACTCGCGTACAGAGTACCCGCGTCAAAATTTACGAGAAAGAAGCTTGATACAAACGAAAAACTACAAGAGATCACCGGGCTCGACACAACGATCGACTGGAAGAATACCGGGGACAACTCATACGATGGTGAAAAATTAAAGCTATTAGTGCACGATGAGAGTGGTAAATGGGAAAGACCTACAAATATATTAAATAACTGGAGAGTTACAAAAACTTGTTTGAGATTAGGTTCTAGAGTTATAGGTAAGTGTATGATGGGATCAACATCAAACGCTTTAGATAAAGGTGGTGAGAATTTTAAAAAGTTATATTATGATTCTGATGCAACAAAAAGAAACCGCAACGGACAGACTAGCTCGGGACTATATTCTTTGTTCATACCTATGGAATGGAACTACGAAGGATTTATTGATTCTTATGGAATACCTGTATTCGACACACCAAATGAGGAAGTTTTAGATCCTTTAGGTGATATTATAGATCAAGGCGTTATAGATCATTGGCAAAACGAAGTTGATGGTTTGAAAGATGATCAAGATGGATTAAACGAATACTACAGACAATTTCCTCGTACAGAAGAACACGCTTTTAGGGATGAAGCTAAAGAGTCTCTGTTTAATCTAACTAAAATATACGAACAAATAGATTATAACGCTGATTTACAAAATACATCTACCATAACAACAGGTAGCTTTATGTGGGAAAACGGTATAAAAGATACTAGGGTTTTATTTTACCCAAACAAAGATGGTAGATTTAGAATATCTTGGGTTCCACAAATTGAGTTACAAAATAAAATAGTATTAAAAAACGGTATTAAACACCCTGGTAATGAACACTGTGGTGCTTTTGGTTGTGATAGCTATGACATATCAGGTACAGTTGACAAAAGAGGTTCTAACGGATCTTTACACGGCTTAACAAAGTTCTCTATGGAGAACGTACCACCTAATGTGTTTTTTTTAGAATATATAGCTAGACCTCAAACTGCTGAAATGTTTTTTGAAGATGTGTTAATGGCTTGCGTATTTTATGGTATGCCAATACTAGCAGAGAATAACAAACCTAGGTTATTGTATCATTTCAAAAGAAGAGGTTATAGAGGTTTCTCAATGAACAGGCCAGATAAAATATATAATAAATTATCTTTAACTGAAAGAGAAATTGGAGGTATACCAAATTCAAGTGAAGATATAAAACAAGCTCATGCAGCAGCTATAGAAACATACATAGAGGAAAATGTGGGTAATACACCTAACGGTTTTGGAAGTATGTATTTTCAAAGAACACTAGAAGACTGGGCTAAATTTAATATAAACAACAGAACAAAACACGATGCATCTATAAGTTCAGGGTTAGCTATAATGGCTTGTAATAAAAATAGGTATACGCCTGTAGCTAAAAGAGAGCATAAAAAAATAGATTTAGGTATAAAGCGATACAACAATAAGGGAACGTCGTCAAAAATTATAAGATAAATGAAAGTATACACCAATGGTAATAGCTCTTTTCCTAGCCAAGTAGTTAGCGACGAAGTTAAAGCAAGCTTAGATTATGGTATTCAAGTAGCTAGAGCTATTGAAGGAGAGTGGTTTCAAGAAGGTCGTTCCGGTAATAGATACGCTCAAAGCTACAGCAATTACCATCAACTTAGATTATATTCTAGAGGCGAGCAGTCAATAGCTAAATATAAAGATGAATTATCTATAAACGGTGATTTATCTTATTTAAATTTAGATTGGAAACCAGTGCCAGTTATACCTAAATTCGTAGATATTGTCGTTAATGGTATGTCTAATAAAGAATACGATATAGTTGCTTACGCACAAGACCCTGAAAGTCAAAAGAAAAGAACCGATCATGCTAACGAAATAGCGGCAGATATGGTTGCTCAAGATTTGATACAACAAGCAAAAGAAAATACTGGAGCAGATTTTTCAAGATCAAACTTAAAGCAAGAAGAATTACCATCTACTCTTGAAGAGTTAGAATTACACATGCAACTATCTTATAAGCAAGGTGTTGAGGTAGCTGAAGAAGAAGTAATAAATAATACTTTAGCAAGAAATAAGTATAACTTAATTAGACGTAGGTTAAATCACGATTTAACAGTACTAGGTATTGCTGCAGTGAAAACAGGTTTCAACCCATCAAACGGAGTAACTATTGATTACGTTGATCCAGCTTATATGGTTTATTCATACACTGAAGATCCTAATTTTGATGACATATATTATGTTGGTGAAGTTAAATCTATAACTATATCTGAATTAAAAAAACAATTTCCAGACATATCTGAAGACGAATTAGAGGCTATACAAAAAATGCCAGGTAATTCTCAGTATATAACGGGTTGGGGTAATTATGATTCAAACACTGTTCAGGTTATGTATTTTGAATACAAGACTTACATGAATCAAGTGTTTAAGATAAAAACAACAGATAATGGATTAGAGAAAGCTATAGAGAAAACAGATAGCTTTGATCCACCTTCTAATGACAACTTTGAAAGAGTAAGCAGAAGTATAGAGGTCTTATACACTGGAGCCAAGGTTTTAGGTAACAATCACATGCTTGAGTGGAAGCTTGCTGAGAATATGTCTAGACCTTTTGCTGACACGACAAAAGTAGAAATGAATTACTCTATATGTGCGCCTAGAATTTACAAAGGTAGAATAGAGTCTATAGTAAGTAGAATAACTGGTTTTGCTGATATGATTCAGTTAACTCATTTAAAGCTACAGCAAGTAATGTCTAGAATAGTACCAGACGGTGTGTTCTTAGATATGGATGGTTTAGCTGAAGTTGATTTAGGTAATGGTACAAGCTACAATCCTGCAGAAGCTCTTAATATGTATTTTCAAACTGGTAGTGTTGTAGGTAGATCACTCACGCAAGACGGAGGTATGAATTCAGGTAAAGTTCCTATTCAAGAACTATCGTCATCATCGGGTCAAGCTAAAATACAAAGTTTAATAGGTACTTACCAGTACTACTTACAGATGATAAGAGATGTAACTGGTTTGAATGAAGCGAGAGATGGTTCTACACCAGATAAAGACTCTTTGTTAGGTTTACAAAAAATGGCAGTCAACGCGTCTAACACAGCAACAAGGCACTTGATGCAAGCTCAGTTGTTTTTAACTTTAAGAGTATGCGAAAATATTTCTTTAAAAATAGCAGATTCTTTATCATACCCATTAACAGCTAACTCGTTAAAGCAAAGTATATCTAACTATAACTTTCAAACACTTAGTGAAATTGAAAACTTAAATCTACACGATTTCGGTATATACTTAGAACTAGAGCCAGATGAAGAAGAAAAAGCTAAGCTAGAGCAAAATCTACAAGTAGCATTACAAACTGGAAGTGTAGACCTTGATGATATTATAGATATAAGACAGGTTAGAAATTTAAAAATGGCTAATCAGTTGTTGAAGCTAAAGAAAAAGAAACGTCATCAACAAAAAATGGCTGACCAACAAGCAAATATACAAGCACAAGCGCAAGCAAATGCACAGTCTGCTGAAAAAGCCGCTATGGCTGAGGTTCAAAAACAACAAGCTCTTACTCAAGAAAAAGTAAATATAGAGCAAGCAAAATCTCAGTTTGAGATACAACGCATGCAAACTGAAGCTCAAATAAAAAAGCAACTAATGGCTGAAGAATTTAACTATCAGTTTCAGTTAGCTAGAATAAAGGTCGATGCTGAAAAAAGTAGAGAAGTTGAAATAGAAGATCGTAAAGACGAAAGAACAAGAATACAAGCTACACAACAATCAAAAATGATAGCTCAAAGACAAAATGATGAGCTACCTAAAGACTTTGAATCATCTGCGTTTGATGATCTAAGTGGCTTTGGTATGCAGTAGTTTAGCTTTATACAAAAGCAAACATTAACTATTTAATTATATTATATTATGTCACAAGAAAAACAAGAGGGAGAATTTTCCTTAAAAGGTAAAAAAACAAAGCCTAAGAATTTAGGCAAAAAAACAAGATGGACCTATAAAAGTAGATTTATCTGCAGCGGTTGAAAACAAAGCTGAAGAACAAGAGGTTACTAAAGTAGAAATCAAAGAACCGGTTGTTGAACAGGTTGTTGAAGAAGAAATTAAACAAGAGCAAGAAGTTGCTCAAGAAGATACACCCACCATACAAGAGGTTACTGATGAAACCGCACAAGACGAAGCAGAGGTTTTAGAAGAACAATTAGAACAAGCTATTGTAGAAGAAAGCGTTGGAGTTAATTTACCAGAAAATATAGAAAAGCTAGTTTCTTTTATGGAAGAGACTGGTGGTACGATTAACGACTATGTTAGACTTAATGCTGATTATTCTAATATTGATAACGACACATTACTTAAAGAGTATTACAAAAAAACAAAGCCTTATTTAGACAATGAGGATTTAAGTCTCTTACTTGAGGATTTTTCATATGATGAAGATTTAGACGAAGAAAGAGACATACGCAAGAAGAAACTTGCATTTAAAGAAGAAATTGCAAAAGCCAAAAGTTTTTTGGAGGAAACAAAGAGTAAGTACTACGACGAGATCAAGTTGAGACCGGGCGTAACTCAAGAACAAAGAAAAGCTGTGGATTTTTTCAATAGATACAACGAAGAGCAAGGCAAAGCCGAGCAACAACACGAGTTATTTAAAAACCAAACTAAAAAACTATTCTCACAAGATTTCAAAGGTTTTGATTTCAATTTGGGAGAAAAGAAATTCAGGTATGGTGTAAAAGATCCTAGTAAAGTTGCAGAAACCCAGTCAAACATTAGTAACATCGTAGGGAAGTTCCTTAATAAAGATGGTAGTGTTAAAGACCCAGCGGGTTATCATAAGGCAATGTACGCCGCTGCTAATGTCGATACTATTGCTAATCATTTTTATGAACAAGGAAAAGCTGACGCTGTCAAACAAGTTATAGACAGTTCAAAAAATCCAAGTCAAGCTCTAAGGCAATCGCCTCAAACAGGGTTTAAAGATGGTATCAAGGTAAAGGTGTTAAATGAAGGTGCTCTAAGTTCGTCAAAATTAAAAATAAAAAAAATAAAAATTTAACATTTAAAATCATTTAAAAATGGCATTAAACAACGCATTCGGTTCAATTAAACCGAGTCAAAAACAACAATTACTGTCTGACAACTATTTAAGTTTTACAGATGGATCAGGAAACGATTTTGCACAACAATATCTACCTGAAATTTATGAACAAGAAGTAGAGCGTTACGGAAACAGAACGTTATCTGGATTCTTACGTATGGTAGGTGCTGAAATGCCTATGACTTCTGACCAAGTAGTATGGTCTGAGCAAAATAGATTACACATCGCTTATGATGCAGTAACTGCTGCTACAGCAACTACTTTAACATTTGTAACTGGTGGAACATCTCAAGTAAACAATGTTATATCTAAAAATGATACTATCGTAGTTTTAGATCCTGCAAACGGATTAGAAGTAACTGCATTAGTGGTAGATAGCGTTAACAACGGAGCTGGTACTTTAGCTACTCTTACAGTTGCTACTTATACTGGAGCCGATCTTGCAGCTACTTTTACTGTAGGAGACACAGATTTAAAAATCTTTGTATATGGTTCTGAGTTTCAAAAAGGAACTGGAGACTCTGACATAAAGTCAATTACTCCTTCTTTTACTCAGTTCTCTAACTCACCTATCATCATTAAGGACAAGTACGCTATCTCTGGATCTGACGCTGCTCAGATTGGATGGGTTGAAGTTGCTACTGAAGATGGAACTGGAGGATATTTATGGTATTTAAAAGCTGAGTCTGAAACTAGACTACGTTTTGAAGATTACTTAGAGATGTCTGTAGTTGAAGGAACTAAAGCTGCTGCCGGATCTGGTGTTGCTGCTATCGCTGGAGATGTTAAGTACAAAGGAACTGAAGGTTTATTTGCTGCTGTAAAATCAAGAGGTAATATTTATTCTGGATTTGCACCTGCTGCTGGAGATTTAACTGACTTTGACGAGATTCTTAAAAACTTAGATACTCAAGGAGCAATTGAAGAAAATATGTTATTTGTTAATCGTCAACTTTCTTTAACTATTGACAACATGTTAGGTGGAGTATCTGCTGGACCAAACGGTGGTGTTGCTTATGGGTTATTTGAAAACTCAGAGGATATGGCATTAAATTTAGGTTTCTCAGGATTTAGAAGAGGTTCTTACGACTTCTACAAAACTGACTGGAAATACTTAAACGATGCATCTACAAGGGGAGCTGTTGCTGACGCGGGTATCGAAGGTATCTTAGTACCAGCTGGAACTTCTACAGTTTATGATCAAATTTTAGGAACTAACATCAGAAGACCATTCTTACACGTACGTTATAGAGCATCTCAAAGTGATGACAGACGTATGAAGTCTTGGTTAACTGGATCTGTTGGTGGAGCTTACACTTCTGATCTTGACGCAATGGAAGTACACTTCTTATCTGAAAGATGTTTATGTGTACAAGCAGCAAACAACTTCGTATTGTTTACTGACTAATACAAGAGTAAATTACTGTAATTCTTACCCTCGTTGTGTTGACGGGGGTAATTATTACTTTTATTAACATTTTTATTTTATTATATTATGGCAAATCAAGCTAAAAAAGCAGTAGCAAAAGCAGAGGTTGCACCTCAGCCTATAAAAACAAAACAAGCACCCGCTGAACCAAAATGGGAGATTAAAGATAGAACTTATATTTTAAAAGGTTCATACACTCCATTAACAGCTACTCTACCATCAAGACATTCTGGTAGATTTCCTTTGTTGTGGTTCGATGAAAAAACCGGGGAGCAAAAAGAATTAAGATACGCAACCAATCAAAATTCACCACTTGTAGAAAAACAAAAAGGTGAAGCAACACTTGGTCACGTGATATTTAAAAATGGTACTTTATTTGTACCTAAACAAAAACAAAATTTACAGAAACTATTATCTATTTATCATCCTTCTCTAAACGTTAAGTATTATGAGTTTAGTAAGGTGGAAAAAGCGACTGACGATCTAATTTATTTAGAAATGGAGATTGAAGCTTTAAATGCAGCTAAATCCATGGATATTGATCAAGCAGAGGCCATATTAAGAGTAGAAGTAGGTTCTGAAGTATCTAAGATGACTAGTAGAGAAATAAAAAGAGATCTTCTTATGTTCGCTAAGAATAATCCAGATTTATTTATTGATCTAGCTAATGATGAAAATGTACAATTAAGAAACTTTGCTATTAAAGCAACTGAAGCAGGTATAATAAAGCTATCAGCAGATCAAAGAACTTTTGTTTGGGCTTCTAATGGTAAGAAACTTATGACTGTTCCTTTTGATGAGCACCCATATTCAGCTATGGCAGCTTTCTTTAAGACAGATGAAGGATTAGAAATTTTTAAATCTATAGAGAAAAAGTTCATATAACATGTAATAATCAATATAAGCCGGCTGTTAAAAGCGGTCGGCTATATTTTAGTAAATAACCTAAAAAAAGTAAAAATGGCTATAAACATAAACTCAGTTTATAAAGCTGTTCTAGTTGTTCTAGAACAAGAAAAAAGAGGTGTTTTAACGCCAAATGAATTTAACAAAATAGCTACTCAAGCGCAGCAAGAAATTTTTACTCAGTACTTTGATGATTTAAATCAATTACTTGGCATGCCTCAAACTTCATTAGCTTACGCTGATAGGATGGCTTTGTTAGATGAAAAAATATCTATATTTAAAAAAAATGAAAACGTTGCGTTAACTAACAACGTAGCTATACCTACAGAATCTGTTCAAGAATTAGGTTCTGTTATATACAACAGCCCTATCGGGGGAGTGCCAGGTAGAGAGGCTCAAAGAATACAACAATACGAGCTATTTACAACTAATCAATCTCCTTTAACAGCTCCTACATCTTTCTACCCAGTATACATATACGAAGGAAATAAGATAACGTTGTACCCAGATTCTATACCAGATGGACCCGATGTTGTTCAATTGAATTACCTATTCTTTCCAGCTGACCCTAAGTGGGGGTTTGACGTAGATACTGAACTAGGGCATTATGTATACAATGAGTTAGATTCTCAAGACTTTCAGATACATAAATCTGATCAACCATTGTTGATAGATAAAATACTAGGTTACGCAGGTGTAATGACTAAAGATCAGTTTGTTATGTCTTTAGCTAATAATAAAGAACAACAAATAAACGTTAACGATCAAAAATAATAAACATGGCAGTAACAGATACAAAAACAACAACAGCCTTTATAACACTGAATGATATAATAAATAACTTTATAATATCATATACTGGGCCTGGTAAACTTATTCCAGATTCAAAAAGAACAGAAGTAATATTCCATGCTAGGCGTTGTCTGCAAGAGTTTGCTTATGAAACTTTAAAAAGTAAGTTTACAATAGAAGATACAGCAATGCCGTCTTCAAATCAACTTAACCTGCCAAAAGACTTTGTAACTACAATTGAGGTAGGTGCTAAGCCAAACCCAGGAGATCCATTTGAGGTTTTTACTCAAGTAAAATATGATCCAGTAACACCAGGAACTTATGAAGATCCAGGACCTAATAATTTTTCAATAGATTACGAATACAAGATTATGTATTTTAGTGTTTCTAACTCGAATTATGGTGATTTTAAGTTAACGTATTTATCAAACGCTCTTACGACGGATGAATCTGCTGCTATCCCAAAGCTAGCTGAAGAAGCTTTATACGCTTGTATGGTTTACGCTATATTAGCTAATAGAGAAAAAACAAATCCAAACTTACTACAAAGATTATTAATAGAAAAAATAGACAAATTAGAAAGATCAAAATCTAGATTAATTTTTACTAACTTTTCTGAATAAATAAAACAAAATGGCTATAAACGTAGATAAAGTATATAAGACCGTTTTGCTGATATTGAACAAAGAACAACGTGGCTACATGACTCCAGATGAGTTTAATAAAACGGCTACAAAAGTTCAGCTTGATATATTTGAACAATATTTCGACGACTTAAATCAGCAGCTACGTGTACCACAAGCAGATTTTGACTATAGTAATAGGCAGACTGATATAGATGACAAAATATCTATATTCAAATGTATAGGTTCTTGTGGTTACGGCACTAACTTGTTTAGCTTGCCGTTAACCGATGATTTAACAAGCACTACTATAAACTATGATGGTAACCCGAGCGCTAATGAATTTTCTTTTTACAGACTAGGTACTGTTACTTTTAATGATATAGAAATTCAAAGACTTCAAAGAGTTGAGTTTTATAATATAGATAAATCAGATTTAACTCTTCCTAGCGAAAACTTTCCAGTATATCTTTATGAAAGCGGTAAGCTGGATATAAAACCTCCAACAATAGAAACCAACGTAGAAGCAACTTTTCTTAGAAAACCTAAAAACGTTATTTGGAACTTTACATCAAGCAATGGTTATTATGAGTTTACGACTACAAACTCCCAAAACTTTGAACTAAACACTTCTGAGCAAACTAACGTTATAAATAGAATACTTTTATACGCTGGTGTAGTAGTGCAAGATCCTACTATAATACAAGTTGCTGCTCAGCAAGTTAAGCAAGAAGAACAAAACGCAAAATCTTAATAATAAATGGGTTTAATTACAGAAAACAACGCACACTACTATTCAGGCCAACAGGCCTATGTTTCAAACGCAAATGCTTCAAATGTTAGCATAAAGTGGGTTGGAGATACTATATTAAAACCAACTATACAAGGCACTCAAAACTCTAACTATCAAGTTTTTATAAACAACCAACTTAAAACAGAGTTTACAGATTACAATTTAGTAAATGGTTCAGTTGTTGTTTCTACCGTGTCGGTAAATGATGTGGTAATTATTCAACTTATAGAGTCTGCTAGGCAAGAAAACTATGGTTCGTATGCGTACACGAAGCTAGATGATATTGTAAACAACTTTCTAGTAGCTTATGTTGGTGATGGTAAAATGATATTATCTGCAAAAAGAACAGATGTTGTGTTTTTTGCTAAAAGAGCTATGCAAGAGTTTAGCTATGATACATTAAAAAGCGTAAGATCACAAGAATTAAGTGTGCCTCCAAGTTTAAGTATACCTATACCTCAAGACTATGTTAATTATGTAAACATATCTTGGATAGACCAATCAGGTATTAAACATATTATATATCCAACTACTTTAACTAGTAACCCGACAGCTATACCTCTGCAAGATGGTGAAGGCATGCCTCTACACGATAGTTTTGGAAATAATATAGGAGGAAGCTCTATAACAGAAGAAAGATGGAACAATAATGGTATTGGTGTTATAAATAACCAACTGGAAGATGGATCACCTGTGTGGGCCGATGTTTACGGTGGAGGTTTCGGTCAAGGCTTCGCTTGGCAAAGTGGTTTTTATGGACTACAGCCTGAGGTTAGCCAAATAAATGGCTGGTTTACAATTAACGAAAGAACTAATAGTTTTTGTTTCTCAAACGACTTAGTTGGTCGTACGATCATTTTAGAGTACATTTCTGATGGTTTAGCTTACGACTTAGATACTAGAGTCCCTAAGATGGCTGAGGAAGCTATGTATGCTTATATTTTACATGCTATAATTTCTACTAGAATTAATCAACCTGAATATCTAGTTCAAAGATTACGTCAAGAAAAAAGTGCTAAATTAAGAAATGCTAAAATAAGATTATCTAATATTAAGCTAAGCGAATTTGTTCAAGTTATGCGAGGTAAATCCAAGTGGATAAAATCATAAATTAAATGGCAGAAGTAAAGAATAGTTTTATATCATCTAAAATGAACAAAGATTTAGATGATAGATTAATACCAAAGAACGAATATAGAGACGCTTTAAATATAGCTGTTTCTAGATCAGAAGCAGGTGACGTAGGAGCTTTAGAATCCATATTAGGTAATTCTAAAGTCACATCAAGTTCTTATGATACTTCTGGAGAGATAATAGGGTATTTTGTTGATAACACTAGTTCTCTAGTTTATTACTTTAAAACAGACTGGTATAGTAAAGAAATAGCGCCAGATACTGCTAACTGTCAGATATTAGTTTATAACTCATTAAATAATCAAACTAATTTATTGTTAGAAGGTTATTGGCTTAACTTTTCTACAAAAAATCCTATTTTTGGTGTTAATTTAATGGAAGATTTATTGTTTTGGACAGACAATAGAAACCAACCAAGAAAAATAAACGTACAAACTGCGATAAACGAAGGCAGTTCTCACTACTACAAAGAAAACCATATTTCTGTTGCTAAATATAATCCATATCAACCTATATCTCTTATAAAAGAAGAAACTGAAGATGTTATTAGTGTTGCTTCAACAACTGTGTTTGATATTCCAGAAAACACCAATGTAGTTGCAGGTATGATTGTGCTAGGATCAGATTCAAGTGGATCAACTACAATAGAGCCAAACGAGTGTATAACAGTAGTTAGCTCGGTGGCATCAACAATCCCAGGACGAACCACTGTTACTATTTCAGATGCGCCAGCAACAGCTATTACCGCTACGGATACTATTTATTTTATAACCTCAACGATGACTGACAAATCAAGCGTTAGTACTTGGCCTGGTGATCCTGATTACTTAGAAGAAAAGTTTGTTAGATTTGCATATAGGTTTAAGTTTGAAGATAACGAGTATTCTATTATCTCTCCTTTCACGCAGATAGCTTTTATACCAAAACAAAAAGGTTACTTTATTAAAGGTCAAGAAGATAGTGCTGTTCAAAGTACAATTGTTAATTGGTTTGAAAATAATGTAAATAATATAGAGCTAATTATACCTCTTCCAGACACTATTGGTAATGTCGCTAGTTCTTATAAGCTTAAAGAAATTGATATACTATATAAAGAATCTGATCAAACAACTGTAAAAGTAGTTGACTCAATATCGCTAGACGGTGTAACTGGGGATAATAATTTCTACATATACAACTATCAATCTACAAAACCAATTAGAACGCTTCCGGAGGATCAAACTACTAGAGTATATGATAAAGTACCAGTTAAAGCAATGGGGCAAGAAATAATTGCTAATAGAGTTGTTTATAGTAATTATCAAACAAAACATACTCCTCCTAGATCTATAAATTACAATGTTAATGTACAGAGTAAAATAGGCTTAGGGCAATACCCGAATTTTATAGAATATCCAAATCACACAGTTAAGCAAAATAGAAATTATCAAGTTGGTATTGTTTTATCAGACAAATTTGGAAGACAATCTGATGTTATATTATCTTCAGGTCAAGGGAATGGTATTGATGTAGGTGGTGTGTTTTTTGCTGGATCTACTATATATAACGAATATATACAAGACGAGCCAAACGGTTCTGGTAATATTGATGCTGGTGATATGCCTGATGGTGTGATTAATTGGCCTGGTAGTTCTCTTGTAATGGCGGTTAACACACCGATAACATCTACAAAAACAGAAAATAGCGCTCCTGGATTATACGCACAAGAAGCAGGAAGGTTTGACCTATTAGCCTCTAGCACTACTACAATAACAGATTCTACATATACATTTGAAATAGACCCTAATGGAAATATAACTATACCTTCAAAGGGTGAATACTTAAGAGGTGACACATTAGACTACGTAGAGGTTACTAATGTTAATAACGCTGGTGGTAATGTCTATGAAGTTACTACATCCGGTAGAGTTAACGATTTATATGCAGCAGAGACTGTAAACTTGACAGACACTAAGTTTAGTTACACCATAAATACGTTAGGATGGTATTCTTACAAAATTGTTGTTAAACAAACAGAGCAAGAGTATTATAACGTATATCTTCCTAGTGCAGTCGCAGGTGGTGATTTTATTGCAGATTCCACAGACACAGATGAATCTGTAAGCTACATAACACTTGTAAATGATAACATAAATAAAGTACCAAGAGACTTGGTAGAGGTTGGACCAGACCAAAAACAATATAGAAGTAGTGTTAAGTTGTTTGGTCGTGTTAAACCAACAGGTTCAGCAGCAGGAACATTTAGTAGTACTCAATTTTACCCATTTAGGTCTTCAGATATTTCTACATCAATTGGTAATACAGATGATTTACTAGGAGATTCACTTAGCTCCGATAAAACTGCAGCGATTTTTCAATATAATTCTAACCCTATTGTATCTAGAGTTTCTACAGAAGAACAATTTGGATTAAACTATACAAACTTTACTCACAGTCAAGGTAATCTTAAACTAGACAGGTTTCAACTTGCTGTTTACGAAACAGAACCTTTTATATCTAATTTAGATATTTACTGGGAAACAGCTTCAACAGGACTTATTTCTGATTTAAACTGGGATGTTAATGTAGGTTATGACGGTCCAGTGTCTTTGCAGGATACTAACTTTAGTTTTATTGAAGACAATCCAGAAAAAGGGCAACCTGGAAATCAAGATCTAACAGGAACGTTTTATCCATTAAGTAACACTGGAGTTGAAATGCAAAACACTGTATTAGGTGGGTATACTGTTACAAATGGACTTGGTCAAAATGTTACTAATGATTTTGAAGTAAGTCAAACTACTTTAACATCAACTCAACCCAATGCATATTACGTACAACATTTACGTCCATTTGTATACGAGAATGGTAGTTATGATGAAGATGTATTTACTTTTGAAATAGAAATCACAGATCCTAGCCCTAGTTCTTCTTGGAGCTCTGTTACACTTCCTTTTGAAGG
>Ga0256412_1000013_pt1 | contig 20418 bp, 18 predicted proteins | sample WCR_74metaT_FD_190055 | JGI IMG/M metagenome (GOLD analysis project Ga0256412, IMG submission 190055) | Metatranscriptome of seawater microbial communities from Monterey Bay, California, United States - WCR_74 (Metagenome Metatranscriptome) | ecosystem: Environmental > Aquatic > Marine > Coastal...
CTTGTATCAAAGCATGCGTACCAATAATGAGCTGTGCTGATCCTGATTCTATCATTTCCCGGGCCAACAACTTTTCTTGTCTCTTTAAACCTCCAGTAAGTAAGACTATATTAACTCCTAGAGGTTTCATCCACACTGAAATTTTTTGAAAATGTTGATCAACTAGTAACTCAGTAGGTGCCATAACTACCGCTTGATAACCATTATCAATTGCTTGTAACGCAGCTAACGCCGCAATTATAGTTTTTCCGCTACCAACATCACCTTGGAGTAAACGTTGCATTGGAGAAGAGGCACGTAAATCAGTCCTAATCTCAGCCAATACTCTATGTTGTGCTTTGGTCAAAACAAATGGCAAAGTGTGGATGAAAGCAACCGAAAGTTTTCCTATCATTGGCAATGCACATGCATTCTTGGTACGGTGCGCAATCTGAGCATGCTTCAAGTACAATTGCTGAGATAAAAGTTCATCAAACTTAACCCGTATCCATGCTGGGTGTGTATGATCTTCTAACATCCTCTTGTCTTCTTTTGGAGATGGGTTATGCAACAGTCGTACTGCGTTTTCGAAAGACATTAGTTTTTGATCGGCTAATTGTTTTGATGATAAAATGTCTTTCCAGTCAATATTATTGATAGCTTTTTTAATAGCGTTACGTATAAAATTTTGCGATAAACCTTCTCCCAATCGATAGATAGGAGTTAGCCTGTCGGGTAAAGGTATATCCTGTGATACTATCTTGTAGCAGGGATGAACTAATTCAGCTCCAAAAAAGCCATGACGTACCTGACCGCGAGCACGTATTTGAACCCCGACAGTCAGTTTTTTTGTCTGAATTGTATGAAAATTAACGAAGCGTATTACTAACTGCCCGCTATTATCCACGATGGTGACCAACAGTTGTCTCCAAGGTTGTTCCTGGATGTGACAGCTGGTGATAATGCCTTCGACTTGAACTGTGCTTAAATTTTCTAAACCCGCTTTCTGAATTGGAATAACTTGTGTTTCATCTTCGTAACGCACTGGGAAGTGCATTACTAGATCTATGTTACTGCATAAGCCTAGGTTTTCTAACTTAGTAGCACTTATGTTGGTAATTTTCACAGAAGATTTAGCAGCAGATCCTTGCTTTTTGGCAGTCATGTCAGATAATTTTTAGGTAATAAAGGTTAAAAGTAATAGGATTTACTCTATTAAAAGAATATTAAATTACTGAATTTTTTCTGATTGAGAATTTTAAAGGTCCGCTATTGTAGAAACCAAAATTTTATTTTCGTAATCAGCCTAATTATATTATCTATTCTAGTATGCACTCTCTCTCAGATTACAATTTCCAGATACCGTCTAGGCTAATTGCCCAAAGCCCCATATTAGATCGTAGCGCTTCACGTCTTCTACATTTAGATGGAAAACATCTTATTGATCGCCAGTTCATTGACATTACTAATCTTTTAAATTCCGGTGATCTGCTAGTCCTTAACGATACACAAGTTCTCAAAGCCCGTTTCTTTGGTGTTAAAGAAACGGGGGGTAAAATTCAAGTACTTGTTGAGCGTCTAATTGATGAACGTACTGCATATGTACAAGTACGTTCATCAAAGCCACCTTCAGTAGGCTCCCGTATTTTTCTAGCTGAGGCATTTGAAATTATTGTAAATGAACGCTCTGGCGAATTTTATATGGTAACATTTCCATCTGATATATTTTACCTTATGGATATGCATGGCAATTTGCCTCTGCCACCATATATCGAACATAGCGCTAATACCTTTGATGAAATACGTTATCAAACCATTTATGCTCGTCACGCAGGTGCAGTGGCAGCTCCTACTGCTGGACTACACTTTGACCATCATCTTATGGAACGTCTTCAGAAGAAAGGTATAGATTTTGCGTATCTTACACTACATGTAGGTGCTGGTACTTTTCAGCCAGTTCGAGCTGAGAATTTAAAGAATCATAGAATGCATAGTGAATGGTATACTATTCCAGAGTCTACAGTAGACATGATCCATGTTGCTAAAGCCCGAGGAAAAAAGGTAATAGCAGTTGGAACAACTAGTCTAAGAGCCCTGGAATCTGCTTCACAAAGCGGTATTTTACAAGCAGGTAGTGCTGAGACTAGTCTTTTCATCATTCCTGGCTACTTTTTTAAGACAGTGGATTGTTTAATTACCAATTTTCATTTGCCACAATCGACTCTACTAATGCTTGTTTCAGCTTTTTCTGGTTACGAGAGAATTTTTTCTGCCTACGAGCATGCTATAAAGCAGAATTATCGCTTTTTCAGCTATGGAGATGCTATGTTTCTTGACCGTAACTTGTGAGTTTAATTATTGATTGAAAATTATGTTTGAATTTACGGTACTGAAAAACGAGGGTAAAGCCCGGCGGGGACGTCTTACGCTTAACCATGGTATTGTTGAAACGCCAATATTCATGCCAGTTGGTACATACGGCTCGGTAAAAGCAATGTCCCCACTAGAATTGGTGGAGATTGAAGCTCAGATTATTCTTGGTAATACATTTCACCTATGGTTAAGACCTGGGGTTGAAGTCATTAATAAATTTAATGGTCTACATAAATTTATGGGATGGAATAGACCAATTCTTACTGACTCTGGCGGATTTCAAGTATTTTCACTTAGTATGATGAGGAAGACTGCTGAAGAAGGCGTGAAATTTTCCTCGCCGATCAATGGTGATAAACTGTTCCTATCACCTGAAATTTCTATAGATATTCAGACAGCAATAAACTCTGACATAGTTATGCAATTTGATGAGTGCACACCATATAAAATTAGTGACCGCACTGTCACTTTTGGACAGGCCAGAAAATCGATGCAGATGTCTCTCCGCTGGGCAGAACGTTCCAAAAATAAATTCGTTGACTTAGAAAATCCAAACGGATTGTTTGGTATCGTTCAGGGTGGTATGTTTGAAAGTCTACGCGATGAGTCGCTTAATAGGTTGGAGGATTTAAATTTTGATGGTATAGCTATTGGTGGCCTATCTGTTGGCGAACCTAAGCAAGAAATGATGCGTATACTAAACCATATTGGTTCTTCCTTACCTCCTAGCAAACCTCACTACTTAATGGGTGTTGGTACGCCAGAGGATCTAGTAGCTTGTATCAAGAATGGTATTGATATGTTCGATTGTGTCATGCCAACCCGTAATGCTCGTAATGGCTGGTTATTTACCCGCTTTGGCGATTTAAAAATAAAGAATACCCGTTATAAAACAGAAGAAAAACCACTAGATGAAACCTGTGGATGTTATACATGTCGTAACTTCTCACGCGCTTACTTGCATCACCTATACCGTACTGGTGAAATACTTGGAGCGCGCTTAAATACAATACATAATTTGTACTATTACCTTGATTTGATGAAAAATATTCGAGAAGCATTAGATATAGGAAAATTTAGCGCATTCGTTGATCAATTTTATATAGATCGAGCTCAATTAGCTGGGGGAATCCAACAGTAAATAGATGTTTTAACTATTTATTAGCAAGCTACCATAGTTAGAAATTTAACCTACTTAGACAGCGTAGAGATTAACCTAACTTATATTGAAAGCCTAATCCATTTTTAAAAAATTAACCGGAGAAAATTGTGTCAAACATTTCTATTTCTAGTACGCATGCACAAACAGGACTTTTAACTAGTTCTGGCATAGGTTTTCTTAACATAAGCAATGATTTAACGGGCTTTTTTCCCATCATGTTAATGTTTGCAGTGCTATATTTTCTGATGATTCGTCCACAAATTAAAAGACAGAAAGAACATAAAACTATGATGGAGTCTCTTTCAAAAGGAGATGAAGTAGTAACAACTGGGGGTGTTCTAGGAAAGATCTCTAAAGTTATGGATAACCATATTACTTTAGAGATCTCCGGTGGCATTGAGGTCTTATCCCAAAAAAGCTCGGTGACTACACTATTACCAAAAGGAACTATAAAAGACTTATTGTAAAGAGGCTAGTTTTTCAGTGAATAGAATTAAAGTAAAAAAGAGAATAACATGCAGATTATTCTAAGAATAGATTGCTCATTTTCATCTTATCAGTTGACTGAGTGAAGATATGAATCGCTATCCGCTATGGAAATACGTGCTGATCTTCATTGTGCTACTGTTCAGTATTGTTTATACCATCCCAAACTTCTTTGGTGAATCACCTGCACTCCAAATAAGCAGTAGTTCACATATCTTGAAGATAAGAAAATCCCTAATTAGGGAAGTGTCAAAGATTTTATACCAAGAAAATTTAAAAGTATACGATATAAGACTCGCTAACGTTGGTAAACAAGATGTGGTGCGGTTATGTTTTCATGATACTGATACTCAATTTAAAGCAAAAGCATTGCTAGAAAAAAATATAAACTTTGATTCAGATTACGTAATTTCTTTTAATCTAGTACCTAACTTACCACGCTGGCTACAGATATTGCATGCATCTCCAATGCACTTAGGTTTAGACCTACGTGGTGGAGTTCATTTCCTAATGCAGATTGATACTAAATTTATTATCAGTAAGCACCTAGAAAATCTTCGTACTACAACTACCGAAATCCTGGATAAAGAGAAAATTCATTACACTAATATTAGCTGTAGTAATGAAAGTATTAATATTAATTTCTATGGTCAAGGGATCTTAGATAGGGCACAGTCTTTACTGAAACTACAGTTACCAGAAGCAATAATCTATAGTACGCCACCTACTAAAGAGAACAATTCAAGGCTGACTATATTATTTAAGCCCAAAGTAATAAGGGAAATACTCAATAAAAGTATTACGCAAAACGTGGTAACTTTATCAAAGCGAGTCAATGAGCTCGGCGTAACCGAGCCTATCATCCAGCGTCAGGGTAGTAATCAAATTATGATCCAGCTGCCAGGCGTACAAGATGTTTCACGAGCAAAAGATATTATCGGTCGTTCCATAAATCTGGAAATACGCATGGTAGAAGACTTACTACCGATAAGGGGTACAAGAGAAACTGTTACCAAGGTTCCTTTTGATTGTGAATCTTTTAGATTTGGGAATAATCTCATTTTTTTGCATAAAGAGTCTGTACTTACAGGCGATTATATTACTAGTGCTGATGTTGTATTTGACGAAAATCAACAGCCTATAGTCAGTATTGATTTAAGCAATGAGGGTGGTCGCAAGATGCGTAAAGCCACTCGCAGTAGGATAGGCAAATATATGGGCATTGTATTATTTGAAAAAGGTAAAGGTGAAGTAGTAACAGTAGCAAATATCCAGGGCGAGTTAGGCTCACACTTCCAAATTTCTGGTATTAATTCGCTTGAAGCAGTTGGTGATTTAGCATTACTTCTGCGTTCTGGTTCCATGGCAGCTCCAATGAAAATAATTGAAGAATGTACTATTGGACCGCAGTTAGGCATAGAGAATATCAAAAAGGGATTCAATGCAACCGTATATGGGTTCCTCTTGATCGCAGCATTTATAATAATGTACTATGCGCTTTTTGGGGTTTTTAGTGTATCAGCATTGTCGTTAAACCTATTATTATTAATAGCTTTACTATCAACTTTAAAAGCGACCTTGACTTTACCTGGTATAGCTGCAATTGCCTTAACATTAGGTGTTTCGATTGACTCCAATATATTGATAAATGAACGTATTCGCGAGGAACTACGTAAAGGAATATCTCCTCAGAAAGCGATTTCTGTTGGTTTTGAACGTGCTTGGACTACAATCCTAGACTCTAATATCACCACACTAATCTCAGGCTTAGCACTCCTAATTTTTGGTTCTGGCGCAATTCGTGGTTTTGCAATAGTACATTGTTTAGGAATTTTAACATCTATCTTCTCGTCGGTATTTGTTTTTCGAGGGTTAACTAATTTATGGTATGGCCGCAAAAGAAAGCTCACTAGCTTGGCGATTGGTTATATCTGGAAATGACCAATCCCAGTAAGAAACTATAATATATAAAAAATTAAAGGAATATCATGGAATTTTTCCGTATAAAAGAAGATATTCCATTTATGCGTTACTCACTAATTGTAAATACTATCTCAGTGATAGTATTTACACTAGCTCTGTTCTTCCTTTTTTCAAAAGGTTTACATTTGTCCATCGAATTTACTGGTGGTACAGTGACTAAAGTAACCTACAGTAAACCGGCTAATTTGGAAGATATACGTAAGACAATTGATAAGCTTGGTTACGGCAACAGCCAAATTACCAGCTTTGGCACCGCACAAGATGTCATGATTCGTTTACCTGAGAAAAAAGGCGAGAGTGCTTATGCACATAGCATAAGTATACTTAAGTCGCTTCTTCAAGAAGATGAAGATATCAAGCTTAAAACCACTGAATTTGTTGGGCCTCAGGTAGGAGAAGAAGTAAAAAATGATGGGATAATCGCTTTATTATTTGTAGTTATTGGTATTATGCTTTACCTATCTATTCGCTTTGAATGGAAATATGCAATAGCTGCGGTTATCGCCAATTTGCATGACGTTGTAATTATTCTAGGTTTTTTTGCATTTTTCCAATGGGAATTTTCTCTAACTGTGCTTGCCGCAATCCTAGCTGTATTAGGTTATTCAATAAATGAATCAGTTGTAGTGTTTGATAGAATGCGCGAGACTTTCCGAGACCGTCAATTTAGAAGGATGGCAGTAGTCGAGGTGATAAACCATTCTATTACCAGTACGATCTCTCGCACTATTATCACCCATGGATGCACCGAAATTATGGTCCTATCGATGCTTATATTCGGTGGTCCAGCGCTGCACTACTTTGCACTTGCACTAACCATAGGAATTTTATTTGGTGTATATTCTTCTGTTTTTATAGCAGCTACAACAGTGATGCTACTAGGTATTAAAAGATAAAATATGATTAATGCAGAGATGGAATAAGAAGAAAATATTGGTGATGATCCGTGTCGCCCAATTATCTAAATTTTACTTGCTAGCACCGCTGCATTTCCAATATAACTAGAAGGTGTCATAGTTAGTAGAGCAGCTTTAGCATTCTCCGGAATTTCTAATTTTGAAACAAATTCTCGCAGAATATCTTTGGAGATTCCCTTGCCTCGTGTTATATCTTTGAGTTGTTCATATGAATTTTTAATGCCATAACGACGCATCACAGTCTGTATAGGTTCAGCTAATATTTCCCAATTAGTTTCTAGATCTCTAGTCAAGCAATTTTTATCAACTTCCAGTTTATGTAACCCACGCAGGCAACTATCGTATGACAAAATTACATATCCAAGGCTAGCGCCAATATTGCGTAATACTGTAGAGTCTGTTAGGTCACGTTGCCACCGCGATATTGGCAATTTTTCAGACATGTGTCTGAGCATCGCGTTTGCTATACCTAGATTTCCTTCTGAATTTTCGAAATCAATTGGATTAACTTTGTGAGGCATCGTAGAGGAACCAATCTCATTAATTTTAGTACTTTGCTTGAAATAACCAAGTGAAATATAAGCCCAAATATCACGGTTTAAGTCTATAAGTATGGTATTGCTAAGACTTATGGCATTAAATAATTCAGCCATATAGTCGTGCGGTTCAATCTGAGTTGTGTAAGGATTAAAAACTAATCCCAGCTGTTGTTCAATGAAATCTTTAGAGAAGTTTTCCCAATCAAAATCAGGATATGCTGATGTATGAGCATTATAGTTTCCGACTGCGCCATTCATTTTACCTAAAATTTCTACTTCTTTAATGCGTTTAGCTGAACGTTGCAATCGCGCTACGAAATTGGCTATTTCCTTACCTAATGTTGTCGGACTAGCTGTTTGGCCGTGTGTGCGAGACATCATTGGAAGGTATGCATTGGCATGTGCTAACTCAGTGAGCTTATTAATAACCTGAACTAATGCTGGGAGCAGTATAGTATCACGAGATTTCTTCAACATCAGACCATATGCAGTGTTATTAATATCTTCTGAAGTACATGAGAAGTGGATAAATTCAGATACCGCTATTAGATCTTTCTTACTCTTAAATTTTTCCCTGAGCCAGTATTCAATCGCTTTAACGTCATGGTTTGTAGTAATTTCAATGGCTTTTATATGTTCTGCATCGTCTTCGTTGAAATCTGTAGCTAACTTATCAAGAAAGACCGATACTTCATCTGAGAAAGGCCTTATTTCAAGGAAGCCCGCATTTGATAATTTTTTTAACCAGGCAATTTCAACCTTCACTCGGTAACCTATGAATCCCATCTCTGATAAAATCGGGCGAAGCTCATTAATCTTAGTAGCATAGCGACCATCTAGAGGTGACAAAGCAGAAAGCGTCATTGGGAGGATATAGGAAGAGGTTGAAAGAAGGAGCTCTGTTTCCCAGTATTATACTTTGTTCCTAAGTCCTAAAATCACTATAACAAAGAAAAAATTGACGAAAGAAAGATAGCTTAGCCTTCTTGACTACAAAATTTTAATATGGTGCTTATGATGAAATAGTACATCAATTTCAGAAACAGATTCATTCTTATTAATTATAAATGCTAATACTTGTTCGGCAATCTTAGGCAGCGATACTTCACTACGTGTAGTGAGTCTCCCATCTTCATCATTATTCACAGCAAATATACTGCAGGCTTAACCTTTTCCTAGAGAAAGCCTTGTATAGCGTATGGTTTCCCAGCAGTCAGTCACAATCATTGCTAATCTAATCTAATCGTCATTGATTATTCTATTTTTCTCTGAGATAATTATTATTAGTATCATTAGCAATAAAAAATTGTATTTTGTAAGAATACCTCATAACACGTATAGTCTTGCGAGATATTCCCTACTAATTCAATCATAGTAGATAATCTCTTCCATCATGGTCTGTAGTTGCCGTAATTTGTGGGTCCTCCTTGAGGGTATAAGGGATATTATCCGTATGGCTGTCAAAGTCCTTACACAAAGTTGGCACTAAGAGGAAGGGACAAAGGTACATCTTACGCAGTTGGTGGTCTGCCATGGGATATTACATTATCACGTCAAATGCCAATGGATAGCATATAAAAGAAACTATATGTTGTACTTTCATACCTTCTAAAAAAATTTATGAATCGTTGAAAAAATGACATTAATTTTCATCGTAAGACTCCCGATAACAACACCCAGCCCTCCTGTATTGCGCAGATATCTAAAGATATCCATGGCCTATAGTATGTAATAACATCCGTAGCCTGTTCTTCCAGAATACCGGATAAGACTAGATTCCCATTGGTTTCGTTGAGATAACTAAGTATTTTTTGTGCTATGTTCTTTAGTGGTTCGGAGAGAATATTAGCAATTACTACATCAAAATTTTTTAATATTTTATTTTTATTAAAATTTTTCTCTAAAAAATAATTGATGTCGCAGTGGTTACGTTTACTGTTGTAGTGCGCAACATTGATTGCCTCAGGATCAATGTCGATCCCAGCAATACTGATTTCAGTACTCCCAATCTTTTTAGAAACTATGGCTAGTATTCCTGACCCGCAACCGTAATCAAGCAATGACTTGGGTTTTTTTGACGGTATATGAATTTCTAGCCATTCTATGCATAGGCGTGTTGTGGGATGGTTCCCCGTACCAAAAGCTAGACCTGGATCAAGTTCTATTATCAAACTGGCATCGTTTACCATACTATGCCAGCTGGGAACTATGCAGATATCTTTACCCACATATATGGGATGGAATTTGGAGTGCATCAACTCTACCCAGTTTTGATCAGCAACTAGACGTGTTGAATAATCTGGTATGGGAAGATTACAAATGTGAGCAACACTGCTGACCATGGCTATGTGGTCAGCATCAAATTCAATTAATGCTACAACACGGCTTCGTTGCCAAGCGGTTACTTTCGGTTCTGTCCCAGGTTCACCGAATAACGGTTCTTCGGAGTCTGTTCCTAGTTCTACATCTTCAATAGAAACTGATAAAGCACCGTTATGTATTAACGCATCTGATACTGGTTCAGTATCAGAAAATTCTGTTTCAATAATAACCTCGATCCAAGTCATAGAGGCATCTTAATTTAAAATATAGATCAATGCTATAGTGTTACTTTTTACTGTTTAATGACTTTTCAGCTAGTTTACACCCTAGGTAATGAATGTTAGTTTCACCCTCAATGAAACGTGCGTCGATCATCATCTCGAGATGTAGTCGGATATTAGTCTCTATTCCTTCTATTACCATTTCTGATAGGGCAATTTTCATTCGCTTGATTGCTTGATGGCGTGTCGATCCATGGGATATTAGTTTCCCTACCATTGAATCATAATATGGCGGTACAGAATAGCCAGTATAGGCATGTGAATCAACCCGGATACCAGGTCCACCGGGCATATGCCATGACGTAATCTTTCCTGGTGATGGTGTGAAATTGAAAGGGTTCTCGGCATTAATCCGACATTCAATTGCATGACCAGAGAGTTTAATGTCGCTTTGACGAAAGCGCAGTTTTTCGCCAGCTGCTACACGGATTTGTTCTTGTACAATATCAATACCAGTGACCATTTCAGTGACTGGATGTTCTACTTGGATCCGAGTATTCATTTCAATAAAATAAAATTTACCATTTTCGTATAGAAACTCGAAAGTTCCAACGCCACGATAACTCATATTGCGACAGGCTTCTACACAACGCTGGCTAATTTTTTCGAGAGCTTTTCTTGGTATACCTATTGCTGGTGTTTCTTCTACTACCTTTTGGTGATGACGTTGTATAGAACAGTCCCTTTCGCCTAACCATACTACATTCCTGTACTGGTCAGCTAAGATTTGGATTTCCACGTGACGGGGGTTTTCAAGATATTTTTCCATATAGACTGAAGAATTTCCAAATGCTGCTCCTGCTTCAGTTTTAGTCACGCTGACTGCACTTGCTAGTACTGCTCCTCCAGTATGAACCACACGCATACCACGCCCCCCGCCTCCTCCAGTTGCCTTGATAATTACTGGATAACCAATTTTTAGCGCAGTATCAGAAACCTCCTTTAGATCATCTGACAACGCTTTTTCTGAACCAGGGACACAAGGTATGCCAGCAAGGATCATCGCCTGTTTAGCTGATATCTTATCGCCCATGAGCCTAATATTCTCGGGACTTGGACCTATAAAAGTAAAACCAGACTGCTCCACACGTTCAGCAAAGTCTGCATTCTCGGAAAAAAACCCATATCCTGGGTGAACTGCCTCGGCATTGGTAACTTCTGCAGCACTGATGATAGCTGTCATATTAAGATAGCTTAAATTAGATGCCGCTGGGCCTATGCACACTGATTCATCAGCCAGTCTTACATACTTTGCGTCACGATCAGCTTCGGAGTAAACCATTACAGTTTTAATACCCATTTCCCTGCAGGCACGCTGAATTCGGAGTGCAATTTCACCACGGTTAGCAATAAGAATTTTTTCAAACATAGCAATTAGATATATACGCTGCTAAAAATTAAGCGTTATTGGATTTTGACTTATCTATATTAAATTGAAATTATATAGTCTGGACCACTGATTAAGAATTAAAAAGTATCATCAAAGAAATATCACTTCCTTATATTGTTGAAACTACTTAATAACAAATAATGGCTGTCCAAATTCAATTGGACAGCCGTTTTCTACTAGAATTTCCTGCACGGTTCCAGCATTGTCTGCTGTGATCTCATTTAACAACTTCATTGCCTCAACAATACACAGCGTATCACCTTTCTTAACCATGGAGCCAATCTCAACAAACGCTGCTAAATTAGGAGCGGATGAACGATAAAAAGTACCAACCATAGGCGACTTAATAGTATTACCTTCTGAAAATTTTATAGCTGCATCTGTAAGCTCTGGCGCTATAACGTGGTGCTGATCAGAGAAATTTTTATGAGACTGCATTGCTAGAGCTTGTTCTCTTTGTAATGAAGTTGACTTGACGATACGTACCTTACTATCACCTTCAGTCATTTCTAGTTCTTCTACATTTGACTCATCAACTAATTCTATTAGCGTTTTGAGTTTCCTCAGATCCATATTCAATCCTTTATAACAAACAACAGCTAAGAGCTTTTCTCATTGCTACTCTTAAGAATTATTGTTGGTTATTCGCAAAAGTGTAATTAGGTTAAAATTTCTTTATAAAAAAATCAACAGCAGCTGTGTAACCATCTATACCTAAGCCACAGATGACACCAACAGCTATGTTCGATAAATAGGAATAATGTCTAAATGTTTCTCGTTGATAAATATTTGAAATGTGCACCTCGATAAATCGGATTGCTACTCCAGCAAGCGCATCACGCAACGCTAGACTTGTATGAGTAAAGCTACCTGCGTTGATGACAATAGCATCTACACCTTCTTTTTTAGCCAAGTGAATACGATTTATCAATTGACCTTCACAATTACTTTGGAAACTATTAAGTTGCACTCCAGCGGCTTTTGCCTGAGCACAAGCTATTTTTTCAATTTCACCAAGAGAAGTTAGACCATAAATTTCCGATTCCCTTGTACCTAATAAATTTAAGTTAGGGCCATTAAGTAGGAGTATATTTTTCGCCATATAAGTAACCGTGTATTCGATTAACGAGAAATTTTTTTATCCTTAGAACCTTAGTATGTTAATTCAGATGTTTTTCTAGTTACCCAACTGTCCCCCAGAAAATTTCATGGGCAGCCAAGAAATTTTCTGGAACAGAAAGAATATCCACTACGCTGTGGTAGCTCTCCTAAATGATCTTTGTATCAAAATCAGCTTACTGGCCTAACTATAACATTGACACGTATACTAGGCAGCACGCAGTTTTCTGTGGAAATTGATCTTTTAGGAAGTTTCCTTACTGCTGGACTTAGTTAGACAGTAGGACTATGTATTAGATTACATACTCACTAAATCCTACTTTATAAATACTAGGCAAAGAAGTAATATTTTTGTCGTTTGTATTTCAACATCAGCGCTATTCTTTTTTCAGCAATAAAACTAAATAATAGTTGTAAGATCCTATTCTATCAGATACTAAACTAGTATTTGTTATAATATTGGCTTGTCCCCAACAATAGCTGAGTTAGACAATTATTCAGTCGAATTTCACCGTAGTAGAAACAATAATTTTTTAGAATTTCTCGGTATATACTGACGATAATTCCTTAACATAGTTTAGCCTCTAATGATCTTATACTTACATGGATTTCGCTCCTCACCCCAGTCTTTTAAAGCGCGTTTGCTAGCTGACCATATGTATCAGCTAGCAAAGGAAGCTGAATATCAGTGCCCACAATTGCCTGCTTCGCCATATTCAGCAATAAATGTTGCTAAGAATTGCATCAAGGACCGCGACCCCACTGATGTAACCATAATTGGTTCCTCGCTAGGTGGATATTATGCTACCTGGCTAGCGGAGCAAACTGGTTGTCGGGCAGTACTATTAAATCCTGCGATTAACCCTGCCCTTGACCTAGAAAAATACATTGGCATAAGCGCACAGTATCATTGTAGTAAAAAATTTGATTTCAAAAGGGAGTATATTAGTGAGTTACAAGCTCTGAAAATCAACCAAATCACCATGGCAAAGCGCTATTTCCTAATTGCTGCAACTGGCGACAAAATACTGGAGTGGCGGGAGATGGCTTGCCACTACCCGAATGCTACACAAAAGATAATACAGGGAAGTGATCACAACATCAGCGAATTTGCCAAATATGTAGATGTGGTATTGGCATTTTGCGGAGTTACAGGAGACCATACCTTGAAAGCAAATACCTGATGGCTCATACCCAATGGCGCGATCATATCAATAGCGTCCAAATCTCAGACCAACTTCATAGTTGGTTAACTGATAGATTATCTCTAACTTATAAATTAATGTCATGTTGTCAAAAATTTCAAATTCGGAACCTAAGGCAGCAGCGAGCTTTGTGCCTAACCGACGAGTGTCAAAAGATAAATTTACCCCGTCGTTTAAAAACTCAGAAACGCGATGTAATTCTATATTGTGATGGACGTCCTGTTGTACTGGGTCGCACAGTAGTAGCGTTGAATGTAGCGTCAACCTGGCCTTTTTTAAGTACTCTTGGTGAAAATTCGCTTGGTATAAGGTTATTTAGAGATCCTCTAGTGAAACGTGGACAATTCCAATTCACGCGTTTATATCATAACCACCCAATATCGAAATGCATTCATGCTATGCTTGGCAGTGATACCTTCCGCTATCCTTTATGGGCTAGACGTTCAGTTTTTCAACGTAAAACTAGCCTAATGTTAGTAACCGAAGTATTTCTCCCTGAAATTAAACAGTTGCAGTATTCCCTTTCTTACAGAGAGTTTAAAAAGTCTTTAAATTTTTCTAAAGTGATTTAGAGGTGAAAAGAAAGACTTTTTTGGCTACGATATTAGTAATCTATAAATAAAAAATTTTAATGAATCTATTTTTCGAAGAATCTGGAAATTTTAAGGCAGGAGTGATAATTTCACAGCAAGGAGAGAGCTATCAGGTAGAGCTACAGTCTGGTAAACGCAGTAAAGTCAAATCTAAAGATGTGCTATTAAAATTTAGTACGCCATTGCCAGAGCAACTATTAGAAGAAGCAAAGAAAATTGCAGGATCAATTGAAGTTGACTTCTTATGGCAAGTTTCAGGCAAAGAAGAATTTAGCTTTACCGAATTAGGCAATGAATATTTTGGACATAAACCGTTGCCAGTAGAAGCCGCAGGTTTATTATTGAGCTTACAAGCGAGTCCTATTTATTTCTATAAAAAGGGTAAAGGGAATTATAAATCTGCACCTGAACTCTCCTTAAAAGCAGCCCAGGCTGGAATAGAAAAGAAAAGGCAGCAACTTTTGACACAAGCTGACTATATTGTTCAGCTTAAGGCTGGATTTTTACCAGATAGTATGAGACCTATAGTTTTACAGCTACTTTTTAGGCCAGAAAAAAACAGCGTCGAGCACAAGGCTTTAGGAATAGCATGTAGTGAATTAAAAATCTCTCCACAGCATTTGATGTTGAAGATTGGCGGAATTTCCTCGTCTAAGCAATTACATTTCTCTAAATTTTTACTAGATTTTTTCCCAAAAGGATTAGATTTTCCTAAATTTACCGTTCCTGTAGTTACAGAACTACCATTGGCATCAGTACAGGCATTTTCTATTGATGATGAGACAACAACTGAAATAGATGATGCATTATCAGTACAAAAACTGGCAGACGGTAAAGTAAAAGTTGGCATACACATCGCTGCTCCTGGTCTAGGCATAAAACGCGACGATGTGTTGGATAAAATTGCGAGGCAGCGCATGTCAACTGTATATATGCCAGGCGAAAAAATTACTATGCTACCATCTAGCTTAGTAAAAAGTTTCGCTCTAATTGAAGGCAAAAATTGCCCTTCGCTCTCACTTTACATCACTTTAAATCCCGAGGATTGGAGTATAGTTCTTCTTGAAAATAAGGTAGAGTTAGTTCCTATCTCTATCAATTTTCGTCATAATACACTAGATAAATTAGTAACTGAGGAAAATTTAGATAATGATTCTTGTGAGTATCCCCATAAGGAAGATATAGCTCTCCTATGGAAATGGACCAAAGCACTAGAGTGCGGTCGTATAGCTAAACGTGAAAGCTTTGGTTTGCCACCCGAGCAAAATAACCGAGCCGATTTCAATTTTCACGTCAAAGATGATATCGTCGCTATTAGCCGCCGTAAACGCGGTGCACCGCTTGACAAAATCGTTGCAGAGTTAATGATATTTGCTAATAGCTACTGGGGTAAGCTGTTATCTGATCACGGTATTCCAGGTATATATCGTGCACAAGGTGGCAGCAGTAGCGGTAGTTGGAACTCTAAAAATAAAGTACGCATGGTTACCCATGCATCTCCACACTATGGCCTTGGAGTTGATCAATATGCTTGGAGTACCTCTCCTCTGCGTCGTTATACTGACCTTGTCAATCAATGGCAGATCCTAGCTTGTATCGAAGCTGGCGTTGCTGCACCGCTAGTAGCACCATTTAAACCTCTTAATACTGGATTGCTTACAATTATCTCTGATTTTGATGTTATTTATTCTGGCTATAGTCATTTCCAATCGAATATGGAGAGATACTGGTGTCTACGCTGGTTAGACCAGGAGAAAGTAAAGTACGGCATTCAACAATTTGAAGCTGTCGTAATCAAAGAAGAAACTTTACAATTGATTGACATTCCCTTAGTAATTAAATTACCAGGGACTAAGCAATTAGAGCGCGGCAGTAAAGTCAAGCTACATATTATTCGATGGGATGAAATTAATCTGACGGTAGAGGCGCGTTTACTGGATATTCCTCCCAGGGAGTGTCAATTAGAGAACAATGAAGATATTCTAAGAAAATTAGATATAGAAGTGATTCCATCTCTCAAAAAAATTGAGGGAATGGTTTAAAATCCAAGCTGCTGGTACAAAAAAATTTCCTATCATGGCAATAGACTAGTAAACATCTATTTTTGGTAAACTTATCATCGAGCAGAAAAAAGACATATTCAACATGAAAAAATGGTAAATTATGATCACCATACGGCCATCCGCCACCCATGCATTAATTGGTAGTCCTATCTATCATAGTAAGTCTCCTGAGATTTATATGCGTTTTGCAGAAGTTAGCAGCATAAAAAATATGAACTATGTTCTATTAGAAGCCTCCTCTAATAATTTCTTTTCAAAAATACAGGATTTTATATCTGAAGGTGGTAAGGGTATTAATGTTACTACCCCATTTAAGGTAGAGGCGTATGCATTAGCTAGTAAGTTAACAGCTAGAGCTCAGGTTGCTGGTGCTGTGAATCTTCTGACGTTCAATAATGGTTTAATACTCGGAGATAATACTGACGGCCTTGGTTTAAAAAATGACCTTATTAAAAATGCTAATTTTGATTGGACACATAAAAAAATCTTATTATTAGGAGCCGGCGGGGCTGCGCGGGGGGTTCTACTGCCCTTGCTAGAGCGATGCCCGTTAAAGTTAACAATTGCTAATCGTACTATGACTAAGGCATATGAATTAGCAAAAATATTTTGGCCATATCGTGGAGATTGCGAATTAAATGTTTGTAGCCTTTCTGATGTTAGTTCTCAGTATGATCTTGTCATCAATGCTACATCTACTAGTCTTCATGCAGACTCTATACCATTGAAACCTAGTATATTTAGTTCTGAAACATTGGCTTACGATATGATGTATGGTTCTTACCCAACAGTATTCATGCAATTTGCTGCTAGCCAAGGTGCTCTAGTGCGAGATGGTTTAGGCATGTTAATAGAGCAGGCATCAGAAGCATTTTTTGTTTGGCATAGTATACGACCAAATACCTCTTCTATATTTTCTGCTTTGCAAGTGCAAGCGTAGAGGGAGTGTCAAATTGCTAGTCTCACATTGCCCTACCTGCGTATGGAGTTCAACAAACTGAATGCTATACTTGCTGAGGCAATTGTAGAATCAACAACATCAATACTGTGTTGAGCTGATACAAAGCCTACCTCAAATGCGGATGGCGCTAGGTACACACCTAATTTCAACATTTCATGGAAAAATCTGTTGAAAAGCGTCTGGTCAGAAACTAAAACCTCTTCATAGTTCACTGGTACTGATTTCGAAAAATATAAGCCAAACATGCCACCAACAGAGTCACATTTAATTGATATCCCTGCTTCTTTTGAGGCACGAGTTATTCCATTAGTTAATCTAGTAGTTTTTTCTCCTAGATTTATATAAAAATTAGGCTCCTGAATTAGCCTCAGCGTGCATATGCCAGCTGCTACAGTCACTGGATTACCTGAAAGTGTACCTGCCTGATAAACTGGTCCTAAAGGTGCTATATGCCTCATTAGGTCCTTACGACCACCAAAAGCCGCCATCGGTAGACCACCACCTACTATCTTGCCTAGGGCAGTAATATCAGGAGTTATATTATATAGTGCTTGGGCACCACCTAAGGCTACCCGGAAACCAGACATAACTTCGTCGAAAATCAATATGGTACCGTACTGTGTACATAGATTTCGCATAACTTTCAGAAATTCTGGGGTAGCACGGACTAGATTCATATTACCTGCAATTGGTTCAATAATTATGCAGGCGATTTGCTCACCTATAGCTTTGAATATATCCTCCAATTTTTGGATATCATTATAATCTGATACTATTGTGTCCTTGGCTAACGATTTTGGCACTCCGGCAGAAGTTGGATTGCTAAAAGTTAGTAATCCGCTACCGGCCTTTACTAGTAGTGAGTCAGCATGACCATGATAACATCCCTCGAATTTTATAATTTTTTCACGACCAGTAACACCACGCGCTAGACGTATAGCACTCATGGTTGCCTCGGTACCACTAGAAACCAGACGAACTTGTTCCATTGATGGCATTAATTTGCAGATTTCTTCCGCAATTTCAATTTCTCCTTGTGTTGGTGCACCAAAGCTGAGCCCAAGTTCGGCAGCATTCTGTACTGCCTTAATTACGCATGGATGAGCATGGCCAACAATAGCTGCCCCCCAGGATCCTACATAATCAGTGTATTGCTTGTCGTCGGCATCCCAGAAATAGGGACCTTTAGCCCGTGTAATAAAGCGTGGTGTACCTCCCACTGATCGGAAAGAACGCACTGGTGAATTAATTCCGCCTGGCGTAGTTAATTGCGCACGAGCAAAAAGTATGCTGTTGTTAGAGGACATGTATTTTTAACCTTAAAAGATATATCAAATTACTTACTAAAAATAAAATCCACAAGTTCTAGTCGTCAATCGACTAATAATTTTATCTATATTCTTCTACCTCTGTATTTTGAGTCCAGAAATAACGATTTGGTATCAATTTCCCCATACCCAACCTCTGTGCAGCAGCAACTGTTGCTATCGTGAATTTCTGCGCTTTAGAAATTGCTTCAGGAATTTCTAGTCCCTTGGCTAACATTGCCGCAGTTGTTGCAGATAATGTTGCACTGCTACCTATAAAAGATCCAGGAATACGAGGCCATCCATCTTTTTTCACTATGCCTGATTCGTTGAACAAGGTACTATTGATTTTTGAGCCAGTTGTAGGTGATTCAGTGACCAGTAAGTATTTGCAGCCAAGTTCAATGATATGCATAGCATCAAGACTAATCATATCTTCTGAGAAAGGTTCTCGCCATATCTCAGCTAATCGAGACAAATCAACTGTTGACAGCAGCATTACACTTGTCTGCGGAATTAACAACTCATATATGGAGATCAGCAAATCTTCGCTATCTTGTCCAATATCTGGCATGATCGATAGAAAAGGATCTAGTATCAGCGGTATTTCAGGATAGTCTGAGACAATTTCTGCAATTACTGATACGCTTTCAACATTGTCGACAGTGCCTACCTTAAAAGCTGCTATAGGCATGTCTTCTAGTAAGGCACGTGCTTGATCAGAGATACATTCCGCGTCTATTTGCTGGCTATCTTTGATACAAGTAGTATCGCTCACTAGCACAGATGTAATCACTGAGAGTCCATGACAATTCATAGAGGAAAAAGTGGCGAGGTCAGCTTGGATGCCGATAGAACCTACAGGGTCAGCTATCCCAAAAGTTAATATCAGAGGAGAAATATTTTTTTGCACGGTCGTTGGATTAAGATATCTGATTTTTCATTTTATTTGATTACGTAAAGAGGCATTACTGTGAGTAACAATGAAACAACTAAAATCGAGTTCAAAACATGGGTATGCCTAATTTGTGGTTGGATCTATGATGAAGAGGTTGGTTTGCCAGAGGAAGGTATTCCCCCAGGAACTTTGTGGGAAAATATTGCGACGAATTGGACATGCCCGGAGTGTGGCGCCCGCAAGGAGGACTTTGAAATGATTGAAATTTAAAATTTTCATCTACGTTTTTTAGTTCTAGATAATATCCTTGATAAATGATAACTTTATAATGAGACTCTATTTTCTCACTATAGAATAGCGTTGCAGTGTTGTTTTCCTTGCTATGTCGTGCTCTATTAACGGTAACGGATAATTTCCCCCTAATACGACTCCGGCCTTCTGTAACTCTTCTTTTGGTGCCAGCCAGGGCGCATGGATATATTTTTTGCTGAGAGCAGATAACTGCGGTAAATATCGTCGTATAAATTTTCCATCATTGTCAAATCTTTCAGATTGAGTGACTGGATTGAAAATTCTAAAGTACGGTTGTGCATCGCATCCAGATGATGCGGCCCACTGCCAACCACCATTATTTGAAGCAAGATCGAAATCATTTAATTGTTCAGCAAAATAGTTTTCTCCCCAACGCCAATTCACCCCTAGGTCCTTGATCAAAAAAGATGCTGCCAACATGCGTAGTCGATTATGCATATAACCACTTTGCTTAAGTTGCAGCATAGCTGCATCGACAAAAGGATAGCCAGTCTTTCCTTCAACCCATGCTTTGAATAGGTAAAGTGC
>Ga0256412_1000014_pt1 | contig 20131 bp, 30 predicted proteins | sample WCR_74metaT_FD_190055 | JGI IMG/M metagenome (GOLD analysis project Ga0256412, IMG submission 190055) | Metatranscriptome of seawater microbial communities from Monterey Bay, California, United States - WCR_74 (Metagenome Metatranscriptome) | ecosystem: Environmental > Aquatic > Marine > Coastal...
CGCCCTAAGAAATAATTTTAGTTATGTCACGTAGACGAAAAGCAGTTAAAAGGCCCACATTGCCAGATCCACGGCACGGTAGCCCGTTATTAAGTACATTAATCAATGCAGTTATGCTGAGTGGTAAAAAAGCCTTAGCTCAACGCATAGTATATGGTGCCATTGAAAAAATGGCTGAAAAATTAGAAAAGGGTAATCCAGTTGATTTAGTTTTGGGTGCCCTTGAAAATATCAGACCGAAAATAGAAGTAAAAAGTCGACGAGTTGGGGGTGCGACTTATCAAGTGCCAATCGAGGTTCCCTACGAAAGGCAGCAAAGCCTTGCATTCAGGTGGGTTGTAAAAGCTGCTAGTGCTCGTAAAGGGTCCACAATGGCAGAATCTTTGGCCTCTGAGTTAATTGATGCTTATAATAACACTGGTTCAGTTGTGAAAAAGAGAGAGGAAACGCATAAAATGGCACAGGCAAATCGTGCTTTTGCTCACTTGCGTTGGTAATTTTCATGAGCGAAAAAGGAAATTACTCTTCTGCAAATTCCAGCGACCGTCCAGCGGTCCTTGAGCACACTCGTAATATTGGAATCGCAGCACACATTGACGCTGGTAAGACTACATGTACCGAAAGAGTTTTATTTTATTCTGGTGTTGTACACAAAATTGGCGAAGTTCATGATGGTGGTGCAACAACCGATTGGATGGAGCAAGAGCGCGAACGCGGTATTACAATTACATCCGCGGCAATTTCTTGTGGGTGGACTACCTCAGACGGTCCTTTCACATCTATTCCGCACCGAATTAATATAATTGATACACCTGGCCATGTCGATTTTACAGCTGAAGTTGAAAGGTCTCTGAGAGTATTGGATGGTGCGGTTGGAGTATTTACCTCTGTTGAAGGTGTTCAACCCCAGTCGGAAACGGTCTGGAGACAGATGGATAAGTATAATGTTCCTCGTCTTGGTTTCATTAACAAGATGGACAGAATGGGATCCGACTTTCTTAATGCCGTTGAAACTATGAGGGATAAGCTGGGAGCTAATGCCCACCCTCTTTATTTGGCGATAGGGGCTGAAGAAAATTTCAAAGGACTTGTCGATCTAGTCAAAATGGTGGCATACATCTATGACGAATCTGACGAGTCAGGTGTGCGTTTTACTGTTGAAGATATCCCATCAGATATGGCGGAACAAGCCGCTGAATATCGTGAGGCTTTAATTGAGGCGGTTTCGGATTTTGATGATGATATTGCAAATAAATATTTAGAAGGTGAAGAGTTAACTGAAAATGAGTTAAAATTGGGTATCAGAAAAGCTACTTTATCACTTAAATTTATTGGTGTCATACCTGGTAGTGCCTTCAAAAACAAAGGTGTACAAATGTTGATGGATGCGGTTGTTGATTACTTACCAAGTCCATTAGACTTACCTCCAATGAAGGGTGAAGATTCAGATGAAAGTCTTGTCGAAGTGTCACCTGATGACAGTGCAAAAGTAGCTGGTTTAGCATTCAAGTTGATGACTGACCCCTATGTAGGTAAGCTTGTATTTTACAGAATTTATCAAGGCACGCTGCGAAAAGGATCTAGTCTTTACAACCCCAGAACTCGTAAAAGCGAACGTGTTTCTCGTCTCATGATTATGAAGGCAAATGATCGCGAGGATATTGAGGTGGCATATTCCGGAGACATTTGTGCATTGATTGGTGTAAAGGATGTAGTCACTGGCGATACTCTTGCTGATAAAGATTTGGATATTAGACTTGAACCTCCCAGTTTTCCAGAACCTGTTATTTCAATGTCTATTGAACCTGCAACAAAGGCTGATCAAGAAAAGATGGGTATAGGTTTACAGAGGCTAGCAGAAGAAGACCCTACATTTGGACTTTCTACTAACGAGGAAACTGGCCAAACTATTATTTCCGGAATGGGTGAGTTACATCTAGATATAATCAGAGACCGACTTTTCCGTGAATTTAAAGTGGATGCAAATGCCGGCAAGCCTCAAATTGCCTACCGTGAAACGATGTTAAAATCTTCAGAAGGTAATGGTAAGTTCATTAGGCAGTCAGGTGGTCGAGGTCAGTATGGACACGCCGTTATTAAAATGGAACCACTCGAAAAAGGTAAAGGAATTGAACTCGAAAATAAGATTGTGGGTGGTTCAATCCCTAAAGAGTTTATTAAGCCAACATTTGATGGTATTAAGGAAGCTGCCCTTTCTGGTGTTGTAGCTGGTTACCCAGTAATTGATTTTAAAATAACTCTTTTTGATGGATCATTCCATGATGTAGATTCTTCTGAAATGGCGTTCAAAATGGCCGGTATCTTTGCCTTTAAGGATGCAATGAAAAATGCTAGCCCGATTTTATTAGAACCTATCATGAAAGTTGAAGTTTCAACCCCAGAGGACTATCAAGGCGAGCTTATGGGCGATCTCAATCGTCGTAGAGGGCAAATTCAAGGCATGGAAACACGTGGAAATGCGTGCGTTATTCAAGCATTTGTACCCTTAGAAAATATGTTCGGGTATTCCACTGACATGAGGTCTCTTTCATCAGGTCGTGCAGATTATTCTATGACTCCCTCTCACTTTGAGCAAGTACCTCAAAGTCTTGTAGAATCTATTGTTGAATCATCCAGTAGAGAACCAGCCAGAACCTAATTTATTTTAATGAACGGACAACGCATACGCATTAAACTTCGTGGATTTGATTATCGAGTGATTGATCAATCAGCAATCGATATTGTTGATACTGCAAAAAGGACAGGTGCCCGTGTTGCAGGACCGATCCCAATGCCAACAAGAATTGAACGTTACACTGTTAATCGTTCACCTCATGTTGACAAAAAATCCATGGATCAATTTGAATTAAGAACCCATAAACGCCTGATTGATATAATCGAACCAACAGTGCAAACTGTTGATGAGCTCAAAAAACTTAATCTACCAGCAGGCGTAGAAATTAACATCAACGTATAGAATAAAGGTTAAATAATATAAACCTTTAAAGCAGGTTAAAACGGATCTTCCACCTGCCGCTTAAAGAATGAAACTTGAATTACTAGGAAAAAAACTTGGCATGAGCCAAGTATACGATGAGGACAATAATCTTGTTCCTGTCACAATTATTGAAGCTGGACCTTGCCCGGTCTTACAGGTTAAGACTGATGAAAAAGACGGTTATAACGCCATACAGATTGGTTTCAATCCAAATGGGAAGTCGCCTAATAATGTAAATTCCTGTGTTAGCGGTCATGCTAAAAAAGCATCGGTTGCTCCCCAGCAGATATCTCAAGAGTTTCGTTTACCTGCGGAACATGATTATGAACTTGGTAAGACTATAACAGTGGAAGATTTCAAATCTGTTGAAAAGGTTGATATCGTTTCAAAAACAAAAGGTAAAGGTTTCCAAGGGGTTGTAAAAAGGTGGAATTTCGGTGGTGGACCTGCTTCTCACGGATCTATGTTCCACCGTCGTGGAGGTTCGTACGGGCTATGTCAATGGCCAGGTAGAATTTTTAAAAACAAGAAAATGCCGGGCCACATGGGCGACAAAAGCAGAACAACTCAAAATCTTCAAGTTGTTAAGGTTGTGCCCGAGAAAAATATTTTACTGGTTAAAGGTAGTGTACCAGGTTCAAAAGGTTCAATTCTAACCCTACGCGTTGCGAAAAAGAGCATTCAAAGAGGCAGTTAAATGAAGTTCAAATATTTTAAATCAGACGGCGCTGATAGTGGCGAAAAAGATGTAGATAATTTTCCTTCCCTTGAGGACGGAAAAGGTATCGATGCGTTACGCCAATGCGTTATTGCGGTTCATGCAAACCAAAGACAGGGAAATGCTTCAACCAAAGTTAGGTCCGAAGTAAGAGGGTCAGGAAAAAAGATTTACCGACAAAAAGGTCTCGGTGTTGGTAGAGCAGGCGATAAAAAGGCAATTCAGCGACGTGGTGGAGGTGTAATTTTCGGCCCAAGGCCTCGTTCCTATACCCAAAAATTAAACAAGAAGATAAAATTGCTTGCACTCAAACGTGCACTTATCGATCAGGCAACTTCTGATAATATTTTATTGATTGAGGATTGGAAAGTTTCGGAATCAAAGACTAAACTTGTGCAGTCTTTGATTAACAAAATCGTTCCTAACGGCAAAAAAGTCCTAGCTGTGGATGAGTCGTTTGATCATCAGTTTACTCTTGCCGCCAGAAATTTATCTGTTGCTAAACTTGGAAGAGCTCAAGATTTAAGTCCTCTGGATGTTGTACAATCTGATCAAATTATCCTCAGCCTCAAAGGATTGGATGTTTTAATATCTAAACTTTCTAACGAAGGATCTAACTGATGAAAGAAGCCGTAACTATCTTAAAGGAATCTCTTTTAACTGAGAAAGCTACAATGCTTTCCTCAAATTTTAATCAATACCTTTTCTCCGTTAATAAACTTTCTACCAAATCGAATATTAAAGATGCTGTTGAAGTAACATTTGGTGTAAAGGTGCTCAAAGTTAACACTTTGAATGTTAAACCCAAAGCTAAGAGGGATCGTACTCGTAGAAACAAACTTGGCTTTAAGAGTGGTATGAAAAAAGCAATCGTCACTTTAAAATCTGGTGACAGCATAGATCTAGCATAGGAGTTTTAATTATGCCAATTTTACAACAAAAACCTGTCACACCTTCAGGTCGTTTCTTTCTTAAAAACAAGTCTGATTTAAGCACTAAAAGGCCAGAACGATCTTTAACAAAATGTGTTCACCGTAAAAAGGGCAGAAATGCGTATGGTCGAATTACATCAAGACGCCGTGGTGGTGGTCATAAAAGGTTATATAGGCAAATTGACTTTAGAAGATCTCAAATTGATCAACCATCAAAAGTTGTTGCATTAGAGTATGACCCGAATCGAACAGCACATCTAGCATTATTAGAATTCGAAGATGGATCAAAAACATATATTTTGGCACCAACTGGTGTATCTGTTGGGGACACAATTATTAGTTCTAATCAAAAGGTTGATTTCAAACCAGGTAATGCCCTACCCTTAAATCTTATTCCTCTTGGAACTAAAGTTCATTGTGTTGAGATGCTTCCTGGTGCAGGTGCAAAGCTAGCAAGATCAGCGGGTTGTGAAGTCAGATTAATATCTGTTGATGGAAATCACGCATCTTTAAAGATGCCTAGTGGTGAAATTCGCCTTGTTAAAGAAAATTGCCGGGCAACAATAGGAGCTGTTGGTAATTCCTCTCACCAAAAGGCAACGATTGGAAAAGCTGGTAGAAATCGTTGGAAAGGTCGTCGTCCAAGAGTTCGTGGTGTTGCTATGAACCCAGTTGATCATCCAATGGGTGGTGGAGAAGGTAGAACATCAGGTGGTGGTCATCCTAGTTCACCTTGGGGACAACTCTCAAAGGGTTTTCCGACCCGCAAGAAATCAAAACCTTCTAATTCTCAAATTCTTGTCCGTCGGAACGGACGAAGAGTTAAGTAACCATATTTTATCTTATGACACGTTCTATTAAAAAAGGTTTTTTTGTTGAGCCTGGACTTATGAAAAAAGTAATCAAAGCGCAAAACGAAGGTGATCGAAAACCAATAAAAACTTGGTCAAGAAAATCTACCATAACCCCTGATTTCGTTGGATTGAATTTTACTGTTCATAACGGCAAGAGTTTTTTACCTGTTTATGTTACCGAAAACATGGTTGGTCATAAATTAGGTGAGTTTTCTGCTACTCGTTCGTTCAAATCTCATAATCCTCATACTCAAAAGTAATTATTATGGAAGTAAAATCATATTCAAAATACATGAGGATTTCTCCTAAAAAAGCTAGAGAAGTTGCGAGAATATTACCTGGAAAAAAAGCGACAGAGGGAGTATCGCTTTTAAAATATATACCAAGGAAGGCAGCACGCTTTTTAGATAAAACGCTTAAATCAGCAATGGCTAATGCAGAAAATAATTCAAATCTCAACGCGGATGATTTGCTGATCAGAGAAGCAGTAATTGAGGAAGGTCCTGCACTCAAAAGGTTTAGACCTTGTGCTAGAGGTTCTTCACATCCGTACAAAAAACGTATGAGTCACATACGTATAGTTTTAACAGACGAAGCTTAATTAATTATGGGACAAAAAGTTAATCCAATAGGTTTTAGACTTGGCGTAAGGCGTAACTGGAGTGCTCGTTGGTATGCTAACAAGCATGATTATTCAAAGTACTTGGAAGAAGATAACCTTATTCGTTCATTTCTTGAGAAAAAACTTCGTTTTGCTTCTGTGCCTAGAATCGTTATCGAACGTGCATCTGGTAGGACTCGAGTTACAATTTGGACTGCAAGACCGGGTATAGTGATAGGAAGAAAAGGACAGGAATTAGATATTCTGCGCGATTCTCTCAATAAAAATATTAGCAATGATATAAGGCTTGAAATTCAAGAAATTAAAAAGCCCGATCTTGTGGCTTCCTTGGTTGCCGAAAATGTTGCTCTTCAGCTTGAAAGACGAATAGCTTTTCGTAGAGCAATGAAAAAAGCAGTTCAAACTACAATGTCAATGGGAGCAGAAGGGATCAGAATTCAGTGTGCTGGACGTTTAGGTGGTGCAGATATTGCAAGGACAGAACAAGCACGAGAAGGTCGTGTTCCTTTACATACTCTCCGCGAGAACATAGACTATGGTTTGGTTGAAGCAAACACAGTCTATGGTATTATTGGTATTAAGTGTTGGGTCTGTCTCAAAGACGAAGATAAAATTTTCTAAACTTTATTTACTATGCCTAAATTATTACCATCACGCACTAAATTCAGAAAAGTTTTTAAGGGCCGAGTCCGCGGAACAGCTTCTCGTGGAAATACAGTTTCTTTTGGTGAATTCGGTATCCAATCATTATCTCGTGGCAGAATGACATCTAATCAAATCGAAGCTGCACGTGTCGCTATTAACAGACATTTAAAGAGAAAAGGTAAGGTATGGATTCGTGTATTCCCTCACAAACCAGTGACTAAGAAACCAGCCGAAACCCGACAAGGAAAAGGAAAAGGGCCTGTTGACCATTGGGTTGCTGTGATAAAGCCAGGCCATGTGCTTTTTGAAATTGCAGGTTGCTCTTTAACACTTGCCAGAGAGGCACTTGGTCTTGCAGATGCCAAACTACCCTTCAGGTGTAGGTTAGTTCAGCGTAAACAATCATTTTAATTGTTCTATGAAAATGTCAGAAATTAACGATTTATCCGAGATGGAACTCGATAAAAAGTATAGAGAACTTGGCAAGGAATTGCTCGACCTTCAAATTAGGAAACAAACTGGTCAGGTTGAAAAGCCACACTTAATAAAAAGCTTACGCCGAGACAGAGCGAAAATTCTTACAGCTCTCTCTCTATCAAAAACAAAAAGTTCATAATTTAAATTTGTATGACTACAGAACAAACAAGAAATAACCGAAAAGATTTAATCGGTTTGGTAAGGTCAAGAACGGGTGACAAATCTGTAAAGGTTGTTTACGAATACAAAATTCCGCATCCCCTTTATAAAAAAGAAATTCGCAGAAAAACAACTGTTCATGTACATGATGAAAACAATGAATCTGCGGTTGGTGACAAAGTAAAAATTACCTCCACAAGACCCCTAAGTAAGCTTAAACGCTGGCGCATATCTCAAATTATTGAGAAAGCTCCTGTTCTTTAGTTCTGCCATGATACAATTATTAAGTAGATTAGAAGTAGCTGACAACACTGGTGCCAAGAAGGTACGTATGATTCGCCGAATTGGTCAAAATAAGAAGACTGCTTCAATTGGTGACATTATAGTCTGTCATGTTAAAGAAAGCTCAACAGAAGCATCAGTCAAAAAAGGTACTGTTGTACGAGCCTTGGTTGTTCGTACTAAATCACCTGTTCGCCGACGAGATGGAAGTTATCTTAGGTTTGATGAAAATGCGGTTGTTATCGTTAACAATGACGGCACTCCAAAGGGTACTCGGATATTTGGCCCTGTTGCCCGGGAATTACGTCAAAAATATATGAAAATTATTTCTCTTGCTCCGGAGGTTTTATAATTATGTCCAAAAAAATTAAAAAAGGAATTGAGGTATTGGTCATTGCAGGTGATCACAAGGGTAAAAAAGGAAAGATATTACATGTCAATCGTATCAAGAACAGAGTTTTGGTCGAAGGAGTAAACTTAATTAAAAAACACGAAAAGAAGTCACAAGATAATCCTCAAGGTTCAATTGTTGAGCGTGAATCAAGTATTCATATATCTAATGTCAAACCTTCCACCCCGGAGAGTAAATAGTCACATTTTCTATCCCCTTAATTTAAATTTTTCATATGAGAGTTCCAGAGTTAAAAAAGATTTATTTAGAAACCGTTGTACCGGCTCTTCAAAAAGATTGTGGTTTCAAAAACATTCACCAAGTCCCTAAGATTGAAAAAGTCGTCCTTAACAGTTCATTTGGTGCGGAGTTAGATAAAAATGGCGTAGAAGAATTGAGAAAGGATATTATGTCATTAGCCGGTCAGGCTCCAGTTGTCGTAAAGGCAAAAATGAGCGTATCAAATTTCAAGCTAAGAGAAGGAATGCCCGTAGGGATAAAAGTTACGCTTCGAGGAAACACCATGTGGGAGTTTTTATTACGTTTAATCGCTATTGCACTTCCAAACATTCGTGACTTTAGAGGTGTGTCTTCAAAACTTGATGGTTTAGGAAACTATACTCTTGGAATTATTGATCACAGTATATTTCCAGAAATTAATGTCGAACGACAAAGAACTAATACCGGCCTTGATATTTCTATCGTTACTTCGGCCAAAAATGACGAACATGGCAAAGAACTTCTCAAATTATTAGGCATGCCTTTCCGCAAGCAATCCTCTCAATCAACCAGCGACCAGAAGGCCGCTTAAATATTTCAATCATGGCAAAAAAATCCGTAATACACAGAAATAAGAAACGAGAAAGACTTGTAGCAAAGTACGCTTCTAAGCGTGCATCCCTAAAGAAAATTCTCTCAGATCCAAGTACCCCTGAAGAAGATTTCTATAAAGCTCAGGCAAAATTGACAAAACTACCTAAAAATTCATCTCCTGTAAGGCTTGTCAATCGATGCTCTTTGACTGGGCGCCCTCGTGCTACAATCAGGAAATTTGGCTTATCAAGAATATCTTTTCGTGAACTTGCTCTACAAGGTAAAATTCCAGGTGTTATCAAAGCATCTTGGTAAAAATCTAAACTTATTTTAAATTATGTCTGTACACGATACAATCGGCGATTTTATAACTGTTATTAGAAATGCTGGAAAAGCGGGTAAGGATACGTGTTCTTACCCACACTCTAATTTAAGATCTGGAATTGTAAAAATTCTAAAATCTAGAGGTTTTGTAGAAAATTTTGATGAACAATCTACCGAAAGTGGACACAAGAACATCGAGATTACTTTGAAATATATCGAAGGTGAGCATGCAATTCGCGGGATTAACCGTGTAAGTACACCGGGCAGACGTTCATATTGTGGTTACAGGGACATTCCTAGAGTACTTGGTGGATTGGGTATTTCAATACTTAGTACTCCAAGCGGTATTGTTGATGACAAGACAGCCAGAAAAAATAAACTAGGTGGAGAAATTCTCTGCAGCGTTTGGTAACTATTATACACTAATTGATATGAGTAGAATTGGAAAAGTCCCTGTTAAGATACCTTCTGAAGTTGAGGTTTCAATAAGTGGTCAAAATGTTCGAGTAAAAGGACCCAAAGGTGAATTGGATAAAGAATTTTCTTCCCTTGCAGTCATAACAAAAAAAGACGACTCTGTTGTTATTAGCCCTGCTGATAAATCACGTTCAGCTCAAGCAAACTACGGTACCGCTCGCTCGATTATTGCTAATATGGTTGAAGGCGTAGTTAAACCTTTTAGTAAAGATCTACTAATTGAAGGTGTAGGTTTTCGAGCTACTGTAAAGGGTACTCAAATCGATTTAGAATTGGGATATTCGCATCCTATTCTCCATGACATCCCTGAAGGCGTAACTGTGACTGTTGCTGACAATGTAAAAATTCATGTTGAAGGTGCCGATAAACAAAAAGTTGGTCAACTTGCAGCTGAAATCAAAAAGTTTTATCCTGTAGAACCTTACAAGGGTAAAGGTGTCCGAATCCTGGGTGAATATGTTCGCCGAAAAGAAGGTAAAAAATCAGCCTAATATGAAACTTTCTAAGAAAAAAGAATTAGTACAAAAACGTCGTTGGCGTATACGTAAAAAAGTGGTTGGTACAGCAGAAAGACCTAGAGTTGCTGTTCGCTTCACCAACAAAAACATTCACGCTCAGTGTATAGACGATTCAAAAGGCCATACTTTATTGTCTTTGGCCACAACTCACGCAGATTTTAAAAAGCTTCTGCCGAATGTAGATGGTTCTAAGAATTTAGGTTCAGCCTTTGGTGAAAAAATTAAAGCATCTGGTTTGGAATCTATAGTATTTGATCGCTCAGGTAGAAAATACCATGGTTGCGTTAAAGCCTTTGCCGATTCCCTTAGAGAACAAGGATTAAAATTTTAAAATTCATGAGTTATCCCAAGAAAAATAACAAAAAACCTCAAGATGAGTCTTCAGATGAACCCGAACTTTTTGAAAAAGTGGTTCATATCAATAGATGTGCTAAAGTTGTCAAGGGAGGTAGACGATTTAGCTTTGCTGCACTTGTTGTAGTTGGTGATCAAAACGGAAAAGTTGGTTTTGGCTACGGAAAAGCCCAAATGGTACCAGATGCGATTCGTAAAGGCACGGACCAAGCAAAAAAGGCAATGAAAACTGTTGCGGTTTACGGCGATACAATACCGCATACAATTCTTGGAAGCTTTGATGGAGGTAAGGTTTTATTAAAGCCTGCTAGACAAGGTACCGGAATTATTGCTGGTGGTGGAGTTCGTGCTGTTGTTGAAGCTGCAGGTGTTAGAAATATCTTATCAAAATCACTTGGATCAAATAATCAACTTTCTGTTGTTTCAGCTACCATTAACGGGCTGTCTAAGTTGCGTACAGCTCAAACAATATCCAAAATACGTGGAGAAGAAGTCAAGGGACCCTCATACATGGATGTCGTATCTGAACCAACTGTTTTAAATACTGATAAATAAATCATTTTTTATGAAAGAAAATCAAATACCTGCAGGTGCTAACAGATCTAAAAGATGTATTGGAAGAGGCGAAGGTAATGGACACGGAAAAACTTCTGGTCGTGGCCATAAAGGTGCTGGCTCTAGGTCAGGATATTCCTTGCGTGCTGGTTTCGAGGGTGGTCAGATGCCATTATTTAGAAAGTTACCGCAACGGGGTTTCAAGCGCATGAGATTTCAGATAGATATTGCAACTGTCAATCTTTATGAACTTGAAAAGATAACTGGTGATAAAGTTAACCTTGATTCATTAAAACAGGCTGGACTTATAAGACCAAATACCACTCAGGTTAAGATATTAGGAACTGGAGAAGTAAGCAAAGCTTATACCGTAGAAATCCCAACCCTCTCAAAGTCGGCTGTTCTTAAAATAGAAGCTGCTGGAGGTACTATATCTAAGTAAAATTTATGCTTTCAGCATTCACAAATTGTTTAAAGATTCCTGAACTAAGGCAAAAAATATTTTTTACCTTAGCTCTACTTTTTATCGCACGGGTTGGGGCTAACATTCCCCTTCCCGGCGTCGACCCATCTCCTATAAAAGAGTTTTTTTGAGCTCCGGGAGCAAACTCGTAGCGAATCTGAAGGTAATGATATTTTAGGCTTTTATAATATGTTCACGGGCGGTGCATTGCTTAACGGTGCATTGTTTGCACTTGGAATCATGCCTTACATCAGTGCCTCAATTATTATGCAATTAATGGGTGCTGTCTTTCCTCAGCTTGCTAGATTGCAACAAGAAGGTGAACCGGGTCGACAAAAGATATCCCAATATACTCGCTATTTAACGATCGTAATTTGTTTAATTCAAGGTTTGTTATTGGCAATTGCTTTGCAAAATAGCCCTGGTAGTCTAATACAAGGTTTTAATCCCAATGAGATTGGACTTGATGGTAAGCCCTTGGGCGAAATTGTCGTTGCTTCTTCTTCCTTTTCCTTTCTTGCGACATCTGTAATTTTTCTTACAACGGGCTCTCTTATTTTGATGTGGTTAGGTGAGCAGATTACTCAACGAGGAATAGGCAATGGGATATCATTACTTATCACAGTAGGTATTTTATCTGATTTACCTAAAGCACTTGCAGACGCTTATGCATTAGTTTTTCTAGCACCTGCTGGTGATAATATGGTTATCGTGAAAGCTCTACTTATGGTAGGTTTATTCTTAGCTGTTGTAGGTGGTATAATAGCAGTTACTCAAGCACAACGAAAAATACCTGTCCAATATGCCAAACGAATGGTTGGCCGGAAAGTTTTTGGTGGTCAAAGTTCTTTTTTGCCGTTGAAAGTGAATTATGCCGGTGTAATGCCGGTTATATTTGCAAGTGCAATTTTAATGTTTCCAGCTCAACTTCTTAGGACATTGGGTGCGGCCATTGCGAGCTCTCCATCCGAGACTAATTGGGCTATTGATTTGGCCAATGTATTTGCAGATCGTGGATTGTTTTATTATTTCGTATATGGAGGCTTAATTCTAGTCTTTAGTTACTTTTGGGTTTCTATAATGTTTAAGCCAGTTCAGATTGCTGATGATTTGAAAAAAAATGGCGGTTATGTACCCGGGGTTCGCCCAGGTGCACCAACTGCCCGCTTTCTTGACTTTGTCATGACTAGATTAACATTAGCCGGTGCTATTTTTCTAACTGTTATCGCTGTCTTCCCCGATTTTATTTTCAAGACAGCTAATGTTTCATACAATGTTGCAACTTTTTTTGGTGGTACTGGAATGTTAATTATTGTCGGCGTTGTTCTCGACACGATGCGACAATTAGAAACCTTTCTTTTACAACGACATTACGATGGTTTTTTACGCAAGGGTAGAATTCGTGGTCGTTCAGCATCTCAGGGTATAGAGTCCCTCGAACTGAAAGACTTTGAAGCACAATGGCGTTGGCTCATTCGTGGCTCAATCATTTTATTTTTATTTGGTTTAGTGGCATTTTTTATGAAGACTGCTGCTTAACATTTTAAACATTTAACTTAAACAGAAATACATTATGGCTAGATTGCTTGGAGTCGACATTCCCAACAGAAAAAAAATTGAATATTCTTTGAGATATATTTACGGAGTTGGACCTACTCGTGCTAAAAAGATTTTGGAAGTTACAGGAATTGATCCTGACCGAAGAACTCAAGATTTGAATGAGCAAGAACTTAGTAAAATTAGTAATTACATCATTGATGAAAAAGTAATGGTTGAAGGTGATTTACGAAGGGCTGTTACCAACAACTTAAAGCGATTGCAAAGTATTCGCTGTTACAGAGGACTTAGGCATCAAAGAGGACTTCCTGTTCGTGGTCAGCGTACCATAACGAATGCGAGAACCCGCAAGGGCGGAAGGAAGACCGTTGGTGTTGTTAAGAAAGCATAATTTAATAATTTAGTAATGAGTGAAGAAGATAACAAGGACGACATTGCCGATGTTGATAAAAAGGCGGTCAGTGAAGATAATGTAAAAGCAGATAAATCAGTTAATGATTTAAATCCAAACGAAGAGAAAGATTCGAAAGCTGATAAAGTAGAAAAAAAAGAAGAAACAGCTGAAGATTTACTTGGTGCAAATATAGAACAAGTTAAAATTCGAAAAGCGAAAGGAAGTAAAAATATTTCTTCTGGTATTTGTTATGTTGTAGCAACATTCAATAATACTAAAGTATCATTCACAGACATGAAAGGTAATGTCATTTCATGGTCTAGTTCAGGAAAATGTAACTTTAGAGGCTCTCGCAAATCTACAGCTTATGCAGCACAAGTGGTAACTCAGGATGCTGGTAAAGTTGCAATGTCTCATGGTATGAAAGAGGTTTTAGTAAAAGTGAAAGGTCCTGGGATGGGAAGAGACTCTGCAATACGTGCTCTGCAAAGCTTGGGCTTTAGTGTTTCTTCTATTCTTGATGTTACCCCAGTTCCCCATAATGGATGTCGTGCGCCCAAGCGTCGAAGAGTTTAATTCTAAACTATTATTACTATTTAATATCTTTAATTATGTCACGTTACACAGGTCCAACTACAAGAATTAACCGCCGTTTTGGAATGGCTTTATTTCCTGCTAATAAAGCATTTGAAAGAAGAGCATATCCTCCCGGTCAACATGGTCCAAATTTTCGAAGAAAAGTTAGCGATTATGGAGTCGGATTAATCGAAAAGCAGAAACTTCGCCTTATGTATGGATTGACCGAAAAGCAATTCCGGAATATGTATGAAAGAGCTAAAAGGAAAAAAGGAGTTACAGGTGAAGTTTTCCTAACAATGCTTGAAACGAGACTAGATAATGTAGTTTACAGGTTAGGTTTTGCTAAGACTCGGCAAGCGGCCAGGCAATTTGTGAACCACGGACATCTTTTAGTAAATGGCAAGAAAGTTGATATTCCTAGCTTTTTTGTATCTGAAGGGGATGTTATTGGCGTTAGAGAAAAGACTTCTTCTAGGCAAGTAGCGACAAGAAATCTTGAAGGTGCACAATACCACCCTGCCCCTCCTTGGGTTGAAGTAAATGCCGACTCTCTCCAGGGAACTGTTACCCGTTTGCCTCAAGCAGATGAGCTTGAGAAAAGCGTTAACGTTCAACTTGTTGTTGAATTTTACAGTCGTTAACAATTAACTCATAAATTTTTAAGATCACCCCCCCAAATTATTATCATGGCTACAAGATTAGGAAAATTTGAATTACCAAATCGTCTCGTAAAAGAAGAAGAAACAGCAACTGACAAGTATGCAAAGTTTATTGCGGATCCATTTGAATCAGGCTACGGTCACACAATCGGCAATGCATTTCGTCGAGTGCTGTTAAGTTCAATTGAAGGTGCTGCCATTTCTTCTGTTAAAATTGAAGGTGTTCAGCATGAATTTCAAAGTGTTGATGGCATTGTTGAAGATGTAACTGATATTGTATTAAATTTAAAAAAAATACTTATTGTCAGTCATAAAGCTGAAGATGTAACCTTAACTCTCGATACTGAAAAAGAAGGAGAGATTACCGCTGGCGATATTTCCCCAACTGAAGGAATTGAGATTATCAATCCCGAACAGGTTATCTTAACAACTGATCGTAAGCAAAAAGTATTCGCTGAAATGACAGTGTCAGTTGGTCGTGGATTTTGTCTTGGTGAGGACAGTAAAGCAGATGGCCAACCAATCGGTATGATAAATGTAGATGCTCTTTACAGCCCTGTTAAACTTGTCAAATACGATGTTCAGAATACCCGTGTTGGACAAATGACAGATTATGACAAACTTATCTTAGAAGTTAATACAGATGGACGTATCACACCAGATGATGCTCTTAAACAGTCCGCTGCGATTCTTCGACATCACTTAGACGTTTTTGATCAAATCAGTGAAGAGCAGATTGAATTTGAAAGTCATACAAAAGAAGTAAGTGAGGAACAGAATAGGCTTAAAAATCTTTTGAGTATGAGCGTAAACGAAATTGAATTATCAGTTCGTGCTGCTAATTGTCTTAACAATGCTAATATCACGACTGTCGGTGAACTTGCTACAAAATCTGAACCTGAAATGCTCAAATACAGGAACTTTGGAAAGAAGTCTTTAAACGAAATTAAAGCAAAGCTTGAACAACTCGGACTTTCACTCGGTATGAAATTTGAAAGTCGTTTACTTGAAACGATCGCTAACTAAAAATATATATTTAACAAGATGAGACATCGTAAACACAATCATCTACTAGGTGTAAAAACCGCCCATAGAACATCATTGATTGCGAACTTGTCTTGTTCGCTTATTGAAAACGGGCGCATAAAGACAACTCTTGCCAAAGCGAGAGCCTTGAGACCATCTATTGAAAAGGCGATAACACTAGCTAAGAAAGCGCACTCCACAGACGATGTTTCAAAAAAGCTTCACTACAGAAGGCAAGCAATTGCACGATTGAGGAGTACAAGTGCCGTTAAAAAACTCTTTGATGAACTTGTAGATCAGTTTATTGGTCGAAATGGTGGTTATACCCGGATATACAAATTAGCGATACCAAGGTTGGGCGATGCAGCTGATATGGGAATAATTGAGTTTGTTGAAGAGGTTCAGAAGAAGAAAACAAAGAAAAAGAGATCTTCAAAAAAATCTAAATCTTCTGCTAAGACCCAGGCCGATGAGAAAACCACGGTAACAGATGTCACAATTGTGGATGCTGAATCAAAAGATTCATCAACAACTGAACCTGAAAGCTCTAATGAGCAACCTGAATCAAGCTCGACTAGTTCAAAGGCCGATGAGGATAATCTAGAAGAAAAAGCTGCAACTCAGGATGAAACAAAGAATCCATCAAGCAAAACTAGCGAATAAGATTTTCTAGTTTCGCATCTTTTAGCATTATATTATTGTAGGTTTGTTTGTGTTGCTTCTCGCAGCACTTATGATTCTTTATTCATTCTCATTGTATCATTCTGTCACATAGATATTAACTATATTCATGCCACAAACGATAGTAGTTTTAGATTTTGGTTCCCAATATACGCAAGTAATTGCTAGACGAATTAGAGAAGCAAATGTTTATTCAAAGGTTCTACCTTACAACACTAGCATTCGAGAGTTAAAAAAAGTCTCCCCTATTGGAATCATTCTTTCCGGTGGACCTGCAAGTGTTCATGTTAAGGGTGCACCTAAACCCAAAAAAGAGATTTTTAATCTCGGGGTACCTATCCTTGGCATTTGTTATGGGCTACAGTTAATGGCCGAGATGTTAGGTGGAAAAGTTAAACGAAGTAGAAGTAGAGAATATGGCAGGGGTAGATTATCTATAATAAAAAAAGGTTTATTATTTAAAAAGTTACCAAATGAGTTAACTGTCTGGAACTCTCATGGTGATTGTTTAGTTTCATTACCTAAAGGCTTCACAGCACTTGCAAAAACAGAAAATTCTGAATACGCATCTATTGAAAATTCCAGTAAGAAATTTTTTGGTCTACAATTTCATCCAGAAGTTGAACATTCTCAAAGGGGTGTTGATATTCTAAAAAACTTCCTTTTTGATATTTGCCGCTGCAATGCGGACTGGGGAATGGATGATTTTACAATTTCTGCAGTTGAAGAAATTAAAGAAAAAGTCGGAAATAAAAAAGTCATTTTAGGGTTAAGTGGCGGTGTTGATTCTTCGGTTGCAGCTGCACTCATTCACAAAGCTATAGGTAGTCAGCTCACATGCATTTTTGTTGATAATGGGCTACTTCGGTTAAATGAACGACAGCAGGTAAAAGAGTTGTTTAGGAAACACATTCCAGGAAAACTCAGAGTTGCTCTTGCGGGTAAATTATTTCTCACAAAATTAAAAGGGGTAACAGATCCAGAAACCAAGCGAAAGATAATAGGAAAAACATTTATTGAGGTTTTTGATAGGGAGGTTAAAAAACTTGGAAAAGTAGATTTCCTTGCACAAGGAACTTTATATCCTGACGTTATTGAGAGTGTTCCGATAGAAGGAAACCCAGCATCTTTGATAAAAAGTCACCATAATGTAGGTGGCTTACCAAAAAAGATGAAATTGTCATTATTGGAGCCTTTACGTGAGTTATTCAAGGATGAGGTTAGAAGCCTGGGTAAATCGCTTGGATTAAATGACGATGTATTATTAAGGCATCCATTTCCAGGTCCAGGTTTAGGTGTCCGAGTGGTTGGTTCCTTAAATAGTAAAAACTTGAGAATTTTGAAAGAAGCTGATGCAATTTTCATTGATGAACTACATCGCTCCGGTTGGTATTTAAAATTGTGGCAGGCATTTTGTGTTTTTCTTCCTGTGAAAAGTGTTGGGGTTATGGGCGATGAGAGAACTTACGAAAATGTTATATGCTTGAGGGCAGTTACCAGTAGCGATGCAATGACTGCGGATTGGGCAAAACTTCCGGATTCACTCCTTAGGAAAATTTCAAACAGAATTATTAATGAAGTTAATGGAGCAAACAGAGTTGTCTATGATATTAGTTCAAAACCTCCTAGCACAATTGAATGGGAATAGTTGGGTCTTGAGATAATGATTAAGAATTATTTATCCGAAAGGGATGAAATCTTTAGAGAAATTTATAAATTTTGTAACACTCCTGATTCAAAAAACAATATTTACTCTACTGTTCAAGAAATAATTAATGATGTTAGGGAAAATGGTGATAATGCTTTGATTAGTAGGACACTTTTATACGACAAAGCAGTCATCGAACCTAAAAGCATACCTGTTACACTAGAGGAGTTAACAGATGCTAGGTCTAGACTTTCAGTTAGTGAAGAGAATAGTATCAATGATGCCATTGAAAATATAACTCTTTTTCACAAGAAAAGTATTCCTGAAAATTGGGATACGGTTAATGGTCACGGAGCAAGTGTAGGAGAAAGATATTACCCTATCAACCGAGTAGGAGTTTATGTGCCTGGCGGTAATGTGCCATTGATTTCTACAGTTTTGATGACTGTCACCCTTGCTAAAGTTGCAAATGTAAAAGAAATTGTCGTTGTAACTCCACCGAATTCGGGTGGTCAAGTTGCACCTCAAATGTTGGCAGCACTGGATATTCTTGGTGTCAGAGAAATTTACAAAGTTGGTGGTGCACAAGCAATATCTGCCCTTGCATATGGTACCGAAACAATTCCCTCTGTTGATAAGATATTCGGTCCTGGAAATGCGTTTGTTAACGAAGCTAAAAGACAAGTTTTTGGTACGGTTGGTATAGATTTATTACCTGGTCCGAGTGAGGTGATGGTTATTGCGGATTCTACAGCCAACCCAGCATATGTCGCTTCTGCACTACTCGCTCAAGCAGAACATGGGTCAGGCAAGGAAAAGTTGTTCCTTCTTTTCTCTGAGGAAGGTCATTTCGAAAAAATCTCACACGAAATTGATAGTCAGTTAGAAAAATTAGTGCATCGAGATGCAATAAAACAAGTGCTTGCAAATGGTTTTTTTGCCGTTCATTTATCTGAATTTGAACGTATTGTTGAAGTTGCTAATTTTATTGCTCCCGAGCACTTAGAATTACAAGTAGATGATAAGAATGTTGATTTCTTTACTAAGCAGATAACAACGGCTGGAGCTTTTTTGATAGGCCACATAACTGCCACACCGCTCGGAGACTTTCTTGCAGGCCCTAGTCATGTCTTACCAACTAATAGATCTTCCCGGTTTTCATCCGGCTTAAGGATAGATGATTTTTTTCGTAGATCGAGTGTTATAAAATACGACAAAGAATCTGCTCATAAAGCTTCATCTTCGCTAAAGGTTTTTGCTGAAATGGAAAATCTTGATGCTCATGGAAAATCATTCTCTATGAGACTTTAAAGGATCTATAATGTAATATATGTCTATAGATCATCTTATTTCAGAACATGTTTTAGGCCATAGCCCTTACATTCCAGGCGAGCAGCCAAAAATTTCGAATTGTAAGATAAAGCTTAATACTAATGAAAATCCTTATCCCCCCTCCCCTGATATTTTAAAAAGTATTTCCGGACAAATTGAAAAACTAAATCTGTATCCGGACTCATCATCCGCTGAATTGCGTATTTGTATTGCTAAAATTCATAATGTAGATCCGGATCAAGTTATTGTTGGAAATGGTTCTGATGATATCCTTAACCTATGTACGCGTTCATTTTCTGATCGCTCTAAATCAGTAGGTTTTTTTGATCCTAGTTATTCTCTATATGAAGTATTATGTTCTTTGAATGGGTGTCCTATTCAAAAAATACCTTTTTCTGATAGTACCTTTAATATTGATGAGGATTTGATTTCTCGCTCGGGTACTAATTTATTTTTTTTAACAAGCCCTCATGCTCCGACTGGTAGAACTTATCAAAACCAACTCTTTTCCCGAATCTTAGATAAGTATAATGGTATACTTGTCATTGACGAAGCCTATGCTGATTTTGCAACACATAATGCATTAAGCCTCTTGGAAGAAAGTGACAGGCTGATAATTACTAGAACACTTTCTAAGTCATATTCTCTGGCTGGTTTAAGAGTTGGGTACGGA
>Ga0256412_1000015_pt1 | contig 19878 bp, 15 predicted proteins | sample WCR_74metaT_FD_190055 | JGI IMG/M metagenome (GOLD analysis project Ga0256412, IMG submission 190055) | Metatranscriptome of seawater microbial communities from Monterey Bay, California, United States - WCR_74 (Metagenome Metatranscriptome) | ecosystem: Environmental > Aquatic > Marine > Coastal...
AAAAAAACAATTTTTTATGGTAAAGTTGGGCGGTAATGAATCCACCATACCAAAACATAGACAGTAATTTTACTGATCCAAATATCTCCTCTCCTCTTATAATCTCCCCGATTTTCAAGCCTCTTTATCAACAGATTAAAACGTTGATTATGCAGAATCTACAATCCAATCGGTGGAAGTCAGGTGAATTGATTCCTAGTGAGATTGAACTTAGTCACTACTTCAAGGTAAGTCAGGGAACTGTACGTAAAGCGATCGATGAGTTAGCTACGGAGAATATACTGGTGAGACGACAAGGCAAAGGCACATTTGTTGCGACCCATCATGAGAGGCATGCACAGTTTCGCTTTTTACGTTTAATGCCCGACAGCGGAAAATCTCAGATTATTGATAAAAAGATAGCAAAGTTCAAACGCTTACACGCAACAGCAGAAATCGCGTCTTTACTGGGACTTAAACTAGTTGATTCGGTAATTTATATTAGGCGTATCATGATATTTGATAATGTGCCGACCATACTAGAAGAAATATGGCTACCAGGCACATTGTTCGAGACTCTTACTCATGAGTATCTAGTAGACTACGAGGGCCCAATATATGGCCTGTTCGAGACCAGGTTTGGTATATGTATGATTCGAGCTGTAGAACAAGTTCGTGCTTTTATTGCTAGTACCAATTTAGCAAAACTGTTATCTGTTAAAAAATCTTCTCCTTTACTATGCGTAGATCGAGTTTCTTTCACTTACAGCGATAGGCCTGTCGAAGTACGGCGTGGTTTTTATATAACTAATCATCACCATTATCACAACAAATTAAGTTGACGAATTATTTAGAGTAATCAGGAAATTTGGTATTTTTAACCTAGGAGAGATTATTTTATTATGTCGGGATCCAAAAAGAATGGCCGTCCAAAATTCCGCAATATAGGTATTGCTCAGATTATCACCTATCGTTTGCCTTTAGCAGGGATCGTTTCAATCCTGCATCGTATTAGTGGCTTAACGATGTTTTTATTTTTACCGTTTTCTTTGTACTTGCTTGAGAAAAGCTTAACATCCAAAAACTCTTTTGAACAATTCAAAAATTTTTCCTCCAATTATCTTTTTAAATATATTTTTTTGATTTTGTCTTGGGCATATCTAAATCATCTCTGTTCAGGAATTCGCCACCTTATGATGGACAATCATATTGGTCTGGATAAAGTTAGTGCTCGAAATTCTGCTGCTAGTGTTTTATCTATCAGCTTATTTCTCACTATTATTATCGCGTTGAAGTTATTTGGAGTATCTTTTAATGAGTTATGAAAATAATGTTGGTAGCAAGCGCTTGGTAGGGAGCGGATCACGCTACGTGCTAAGAAACTGGCTTATGCAACGCATTACTGCTGTTGTTATGGCAGCTTACACCATCATTTTGCTATTTTTATTTTTGACAACTACTAATTTTAATTATGAGTCCTGGTCTAAAATTTTCTCCCTACAATGGTTTAAATTAGCTACCTTTGTAACGTTCGTCGCGCTATTTTTTCATGCGTGGGTTGGTGTGTGTGATATTTGGATAGATTATATGAAACCAACTAGCATACGCTTAATTTTCCAGTGTTTCACGATTCTGTGGCTGATTAGCTGCACAGTGTGGACTGCTCAGATTTTGTGGAGAGTATGATTATGGCATATATTAAATCTAAAATTCCTACACGACGCTTCGATGCAGTGATTGTTGGAGCTGGTGGGGCAGGGATGCGTGCGTCTCTCCAATTAGCAGAAGCTGGCCTAAAAGTTGCAGTCCTTTCCAAAGTTTTCCCCACCCGTTCTCATACAGTAGCAGCACAGGGTGGTATCGGTGCTTCTTTGGGAAATATGTCAAAAGATAGTTGGTACTGGCACATGTTCGATACTATCAAAGGCTCAGATTACCTTGGTGACCAGGATGCAATTGAATTTATGTGCCGTGAAGCTCCAAAAGCTGTTTATGAGCTAGAGCATTTTGGGATGCCGTTTGATCGTAACACTGATGGTACTATTTATCAGCGACCTTTTGGAGGACATTCTGCTAACTTTGGGGAAAAACCAGTAGCACGTGCTTGTGCTTCAGCTGATAGAACCGGGCATGCATTACTACATACACTATACCAGCGTAATATACATGCAAAGACCCATTTCTTTGTCGAATGGATGGCAGTTGATTTAGTTCGTGATGCCGAAGGTGATATATTAGGAGTCATAGCTCTTGAGATGGAAACCGGCAATCTCATGATCCTGGAGTCTAAAATTACAGTAATGGCTACAGGTGGTGCAGGGCGAATATGGGCTGCATCTACCAATGCTTTTATTAATACTGGAGACGGTATGGGTATGGCAGCACGTTCTGGTCTACCGCTGCAGGATATGGAGTTTTGGCAGTTTCACCCAACTGGTATATCTGGTGCAGGAGTTTTGATAACTGAGGGTGCTCGCGGTGAAGGTGGAATACTGATTAATTCCAATGGCGAACGCTTCATGGAACGCTATGCTCCTACTTTGAAAGAATTGGCTCCGCGCGATTTTGTATCACGTTCTATAGATCAGGAGATCAAAGAAGGACGTGGTTGTGGTGCTAAAAAGGACTGTGTAATGCTAGATTTGCGTCACATTGGCGCTGATACAATTCTAAAGCGTTTGCCCTCGATATTAGAGATAGGCCAAAAGTTTGCTAATGTCAATGCCTTAAAAGAACCTATTCCGGTGGTACCGACTATTCATTACCAAATGGGAGGTATTCCTACCAATATTTACGGACAGGTTATTATTCCTAAAAATGGGATTCCAAACGCAGTAGTTAACGGACTGTATGCCATTGGCGAGTGTGCATGCGTATCCGTGCATGGAGCTAACCGCCTAGGGACTAATTCTTTGCTGGATTTAGTAGTTTTTGGAAGGGCAGCTGGTAACCACATTATAAAAAGTGCACTCCAGAAGTGTAACAACAAGACTTTACCGGTAAATGCAGCAGAATCTACATTGGATAGACTAAACGAGTTAGAAACTAGGATCGGTTCTGAACGTGTGCAAGATGTTGCTGGTGATATACGTAAGACTATGCAGCATTACTGTGGTGTGTTTCGTACTGATGAGTTGCTATTACAGGGCTCTAAAGAAATTATGTTACTTGACGAGCGACGCAAGTATGTATCTTTTAGAGATAAGTCAAAGGTATTCAACACAGCGCGTATTGAAGCATTAGAATTAGATAATTTAATTGAAATTGCGAAAGCCACAATTACCTCTGCTGCAGCGCGAAAAGAATCACGAGGTGCACATGCACACCGTGACTATGAAAAGCGTGATGACCAGAATTGGATGAAACATACCTTGTGGTATTCCAAAAATAATCGCTTAGACTATAAACCTGTTGTTACCAAACCGTTGACGGTAAATACATTCTATCCAAAGGCTCGTACATTCTAAACCTAGGCCTTCGAAGTTATCTTTTATCTCGTTAAATAGAGTAGAGAATATATTCATGCAAGTACGTATACTAAGATTTAAAATCTACCGTTATGATCCTGATAAAGATCGTAAGCCTTATATGCAGGACTTAACGGTGAAATTACTGCCAACCGACAAAATGTTATTAGACGCATTGGAGCGTATTAAAGCTGATGTTGATGATTCTCTTGCTTTGCGACGTTCATGCCGCGAAGGTGTATGTGGATCTGATGGTATGAATATTAATGGTAAAAATGGTTTAGCCTGTATTACTAATTTAAATAATCTATCTGAACCTATCATTCTTAAGCCTTTGCCAGGGTTACCAGTAATTCGTGACTTAATCGTCGACATGACGCAATTCTTCAAGCAATATGAGTCTATTAAGCCATTTTTAGTTAATAAAAGTATGCCGCCAGAAAAAGAGCGTCTTCAAACTTTAGAACAACGTGAAAAACTCAACGGACTTTACGAGTGCATTCTATGTGCGTGTTGCTCTACCTCTTGCCCGTCATTCTGGTGGAATCCAGATAAGTTTGTTGGTCCTGCAGGTCTTTTACAAGCTTATCGTTTTATCGCTGATAGTAGAGATCAAGAAACGGAAGCACGTTTAGACAATTTAGAAGATCCATATCGGTTATTTCGCTGTCGTTCAATCATGAATTGTGTAGATGTTTGCCCAAAGGGTTTGAATCCCAATGCAGCGATTGGGAAAATTAAGGAATTGATGGTAAGTCGGACTTTGAAAAAATAATTCATCCCTTTATATCATCGTAAAAATTCGAAGCATTCGTAAAATAATGCTAGATAGAACCGCTAAAAATACAAATTTCTTATGCCTATACCCCATCAATCTAAGATTATTAATCGAGCTTGTCTTCGTTGGCGCGCTCGGCGAGGACTATTAGAAAATGACTTGATATTGAACAGATTTCTAGAAAAAAATGAGGAGAATATGACAGAGGAAGAGGTCAATGCTTTCTTATCTTTGATGAATTTATACGACAATGAGCTGATGGATTTATTATTAGTTCGTAAAGATTTAGAGGGTGTATTAGATATACCACAAGTACGTGACCTTCTAGATAGAATACGTGCTGTTGCCTGAGTCAGGCTACACGTTACACATATTTAGAGAAGATAATAAGCGTGTAGACGAACTTTATTTTAACTTAGGATTACTAGAAAGAATGACTATGGCCACCACTGATATAAAAGCTACTCTATCATTTTCTGATGGTAGTCCGTCTGTAGAATTTCCTGTCTACAGAGGTACCATTGGCGCTGAAGTGATTGATATTAGAAAAATGTATAGTTCCACTGGAAAATTTACCTATGACCCAGGCTACATGTCTACTGCGTCATGTAGGTCATCGATTACTTATATCGATGGTGACAAGGGCAAGTTGCTATATCGCGGTTACCCAATTGAACAATTGGCAGTCAACTGTGATTTCTTAGAAACCTGCTATCTTCTACTAAATGGTGAATTACCAAAAGCGCAGGAAAAAGAGAACTTCAAGAATACAGTAACGCACCATACCATGGTACACGAGCAAATGCAGTTTTTCTTTCGTGGTTTCCGGCGCGATGCACATCCTATGGCTGTGCTAGTTGCGACTGTGGGAGCTCTCTCTTCATTTTACCATGATTCACTGGACATTACCAACGCATATCATCGTGAAGTGTCTGCTATTCGATTAATAGCAAAGTTACCGACCCTAGTTGCAATGGCATACAAGTATAGTATTGGGCAGCCTTTCGTATACCCACGTAACGATTTATCGTATAGTGCTAATTTCATGCATATGATGTTCTCAACTCCTTGTGAAGAATACAAAATAAATGAGGTTCTTGTACGCGCATTAGACCGCATCTTAATCTTGCATGCAGATCATGAGCAGAATGCCTCAACTTCGACTGTACGTCTTGCCGGATCTAGTGGAGCTAACCCGTTTGCCTGTATTTCCGCTGGCATTGCATGTTTATGGGGTCCTACGCACGGTGGTGCTAATGAAGCTACTTTGAATATGCTTGAGAAGATTGGTTCAGTCGATAAGATCGCTGCATATATAGACGAAGTAAAAGATAGTAATTCCGGTACTAAACTTATGGGCTTTGGACATCGAGTTTATAAGAATTTTGATCCACGCGCTAAGTTAATGCGAGAGACATGCTACGAGGTTTTGAATGAGCTTGGCTTATGTAACGATCCATTGTTCAAGTTGGCTATAGCACTAGAAAAAGTAGCGCTTGAAGATGACTATTTCATATCTCGCAAGCTTTATCCCAATGTCGATTTTTACTCTGGTATTGTGAAGAGAGCATTAGGCATTCCAACCTCATTATTTACTGGAGTATTTGCTATGGCACGCACCGTGGGTTGGATTTCTCAATGGAATGAGATGATCTCAGACCCAGAACAAAAAATTGGTCGTCCGAGACAATTATTTGTTGGTTCTCAAAGTCGTGATGTTAATCTAATTGGGACGCGTGGTTAGTAAAAAAATTCTAATAATTTATGAAAATATGAGAAACAGTAATTTTTAATAGGTAATCAACCCTTGAAGAAAAGCAGTAACTAAACTTGGATAGAAAAAAGTTATAAAAAGAACATGGCTATGAGTATCTATACTTTAATGCGCAATTCGTTAACCAGTTATCGTGGAAGATTATACTAACTGGCTAATCTCGCGAGCCGCAAAAGAAATGTGAGTAAAATGATGAAAAAATACTTGTCTAACTCTTACCTCTTTGGAGGTAACGCCCCGTATATTGAGGAATTATACGAGTCTTACCTTTATAACCCAGGTTCAGTTGCCAACAATTGGCGTGTTTATTTCGATGCCATGCAGCATGTTTCTGCAGTCGATGGTTCAGACAAGCCAGATGTAGTGCATGCCTCTGTAATCGCCTCTTTTGTTGAACGTGCTAAATATGGCCCGATTCGCACTATATTTGCATCAGATGATGCAGACATGGGACGAAAACGAGTTGCTGAAAAGCAGTTGATTGCTGCCTATCGACATCTAGGTTCAAGATGGGCCAATCTAGATCCACTTCAGCGCCAGGAACGGGCTTTATTACCTGAATTAGAGCCAAGTTTCTATGGCTTTACTGATGCTGATATGAATCTTATTTTTAATATCAGTGATACCTATTTTGGTACTGAGACTACTACCCTTCGTGATCTACTAAATTCGCTTCGAGATACCTACTGTCGTTCTATTGGCATCGAATATATGTATGTTAGTGATCCTACAGAGAAACGTTGGATCCAAGCACAACTTGAGTCAACTCGCGCAGCGCCAGCGTTTACTAACCGACAGAAGAGACATATTCTTGATAGATTGACTGCTGCTGAAGGTCTGGAGCGCTATCTGCATACTCGCTATGTTGGTCAGAAACGTTTCTCATTAGAGGGAAGTGAAAGTTTCATTGTGGCACTGGACGAGATTATTCAACGTGCTGGTCGTAAGGGTATTCAAGAAATTGTGATCGGTATGGCTCATCGTGGCAGATTAAATGTGCTAGTCAATATATTGGGTAAGACACCACAGGAGTTATTCTCAGAATTTGAAGGTAAACATGCTGACGACCTGCCAGCAGGAGATGTTAAGTATCACCAAGGCTTCTCATCTGATGTTACCAGTCCAGGCGGTCCAGTACATTTATCGCTAGCATTTAACCCTTCTCATCTAGAGATTGTTAATCCTGTAGTTGAAGGTTCGGTTAAAGCCCGTATGGAGCGTCGTGGTGATTCTGATGGTTCACAGGTATTACCTATATTAGTTCATGGTGATGCTGCTTTTTCTGGCCAGGGGGTTGTTATGGAAACCATAAATCTGGCACAAACACGCGGCTACAGTACAGGTGGAACTGTTCATATTGTTATTAACAATCAGATTGGATTTACAACTTCTGATCCACGCGATTCTCGTTCTACTCTCTACTGCTCTGATGTTGTCAAAATGATAGAGGCACCAGTATTACATGTTAATGGCGACGATCCCGAAGCGGTAGTGTATGCAACACAGTTTGCACTTGATTATCGAATGAAATTCAAGAAAGATGTAGTAGTCGATATTATCTGTTTCCGAAAGCTAGGACACAATGAACAAGATACGCCAGCGTTAACTCAACCCCTCATGTATAAAAAGATTAATCAGCATTCCGGTACTCGCAAGCTATATGCTGATAAGTTAGTAACCCAGTGTGCCATCGATCCTGAAGACGGGGGGGATATGGTTGAAGCGTATCGTAATGCAATGGATGCTGGTAAGCATACTACCGATCCAGTGATCACCGACTTTAAAAGCAAATATGGGGTTGACTGGCTCCCATTCTTAAATCGTAAATGGACTGATACTGCTGATACTTCAGTACCAGCTAGTGAAATAAAGCGCTTAGCAGAACATATTACTACTATCCCAGAAAATTTCAAAGTTCATACATTAGTCAGAAGGGTACTAGATGATCGAGCAGCTATGGGGCGCGGTGATCTTAATTTAGATTGGGGTATGGGCGAACATCTAGCATATGCATCTCTGGTATCATCCGGATATTCTATACGCTTGACAGGACAAGATATAGGGCGTGGGACCTTTGTCCATCGTCATGCAGTACTTCATGACCAGAATCGTGAGCGCTGGAATTCCGGAAGTTATATACCCCTAAAAAATGTTTCTGAGCAGCAAGGATCATTCGAGATTAATGATTCGGTCCTCTCTGAGGAGGCTGTTCTAGGCTTCGAGTATGGCTATTCAACTGTAGATCCGAATACACTTACTGTATGGGAAGCTCAGTTTGGTGATTTTGCTAACGGGGCACAAGTTGTGATTGATCAATTTATTAGTTCTGGGGAAGTTAAATGGGGTCGTTCTTCCGGTTTAGTTATGATGCTTCCGCACGGTTATGAAGGCCAGGGCCCTGAGCATTCCTCAGCCCGTTTAGAACGGTATCTGCAACTATGTGCAGACGATAATATGCAGGTGGCCCAACCTACGACAGCCGCTCAGATTTTCCATTTATTACGTCGACAGATGATTCGTTTTTTCCGAAAACCACTGATTATCATGACACCAAAATCGTTGTTACGTAATAAAAGTGCTAGTTCAATGATTTGTGAATTTACTGACGGTATCTTCCAGACCGTGATTGGAGAAATAGATAGGGAAATAGACCCTATAAAAGTAAAACGTGTTGTTGCTTGCTCTGGAAAGATCTACTATGACTTGGTTAAAGAACGAAAAGAAAGAGAGAAAACCAGTGTTGCAATCATTCGTATAGAACAACTTTACCCATTTCCTCATAATGCTCTTTTCTCCGAATTAAATCGCTTTCCAAACCTTACTGAATTTGTATGGGCTCAAGATGAGCCACAGAACCAAGGTCCTTGGCTACAAATTCAACATAGTATTTTCAAAAACTTAGAAGATGGACAAAAGCTAGCATACGCAGGTCGTCCAGCTAGTGCCTCACCAGCTGTAGGTTATTATGACAAACACTATGCACAGCAAAGAGTATTGCTAGATGCGGCGTTTTCCAAACTTAAGGGGTTTGTCCTTACAAAATAACTGATGATAAGTAATACACCAAATTTAGTATCCATAATATTAGACCTCAACATCGGAGAATCAAATGGCTCTTATTGAAGTTAAAGTTCCACAGTTATCAGAATCAGTCTCCGAAGCAACTTTATTAATATGGCATAAAAAAATTGGGGAGGCAGTTAAGCGAGATGAAAATTTAATAGATATAGAAACAGACAAAGTTGTGCTTGAACTGCCAGCACCGGCCAACGGTGTTATCCTCCAACATCTAAAAACACAAGGCAACACCGCAGTTGCAGATGAAGTGATTGCTATAATCGATACTGAGGCTCTGCCTAAGCTTACCCAGGAAGAGCCTCAGACTACCTCCAAATCTCAAAAGAAAAATACTCTACCAGCACCAGGTATTGCAATGCCTGCAGCAGAAAAAATTATATCAGAAAATAAATTATCTATAGATCAGATTGATGGTACTGGTAAAAATGGTCGCATTACTAAAGCTGACGTTATAAAAAATCTCCAGAAGACAAAGCCGCAAACAGTTTCACCTCCAAACAAGGTTAGCTCGGATAATCGTCCAGAAGACCGTGTGCCAATGAGCCGTTTACGTGCGCGTATCGCTGAACGCTTGCTACAATCGCAGTCAAGTAATGCCATACTGACCACGTTCAACGAAGTCAATATGCAATCAATAATAGACTTACGTATCAAATATAAGAGTAAATTTGAGAAAGAACATGACGTCAAATTAGGGTTTATGTCTTTTTTTGTAAAAGCAGCAGTCGCCGCGTTAAAAAAGTATCCTATTCTCAATGCCTCTGTTGACAACAATGACATTATTTATCATGGCTATTTTGATTTAGGTGTAGCAGTTGGTACTGCGCGTGGCTTGGTAGTTCCTATACTGCGTGATGTAGATCAGATGTCAATTTCTGATATCGAAAAGAAAATCAAAGAATTAAGTATTAAGGCAAAAGATAACAAGCTAACTATGGATGACTTAACCGGCGGTACTTTTTCTATTTCTAACGGTGGCACCTTCGGTTCTATGTTATCAACTCCTATCATTAATCCGCCTCAATCAGCAATTTTAGGAATACATGCTACTAAAGATCGAGCAGTTGTAGAAAATGGCCAAATTGTGATTCGTCCAATAAACTATCTAGCACTTTCTTATGATCATCGTATCATTGATGGCCGTGAGGCAGTATTAGGCTTAGTAGCAATTAAGGAAGTTTTGGAAGATCCAACTCTGCTATTACTTAACCTATAGTTATAATCTCTATGATGGGACTGTGCCTTATCGTCATTCGTAAAAATTTGAGAAGCTATGATCGATAGTAAGTAAAAAAACGGTCCGAAGGATAAAAATGGATAAAAAATTCGATGTTATTGTGATTGGTGGTGGTCCTGGAGGATATATTGCAGCGATTCGTGCTGCACAACTGGGCTTCAATACCGCTTGCATTGATAAATGGAGTAATGTTGAAAATGGTCCTGCACTAGGTGGTACTTGCACCAACGTAGGATGCATCCCATCTAAAGCGCTACTTCAATCGTCCGAGCACTATGAACATGCTGAGCATACATTCTCTAACCACGGCATTGAGATTGGAAAACTTGCTTTAAATTTAAAGCAGATGATTAAACGCAAGAATAGTGTTGTTAAACAAAATAATGAAGGTGTATTGTACTTACTTAAAAAGAATAAAGTTTCCTTCTTCCATGGTCATGGATCTTTAGTCAAAAAACTCAATGCTTTTCATGCAGTTAAAGTAACTGGAGCTTCTGAAGAAATAATCTTTTCTGAACATATTATTATTGCTACCGGGTCTGATGCTCGTTCTTTGCCAGAGTTACCATTTGATGAAAAAATAGTTCTCTCAAATCTTGGTGCACTAACGATTGATACAGTTCCTGATAAGTTGGGGATAATAGGAGCAGGCGTTATTGGCCTCGAAATAGGAAGCATTTGGCGCCGTCTCGGTGCAGATGTTAGCATTCTTGAAGCATCCCAAAATTTTCTTGAAGCAGTAGATGAACAAATATCAAAAGAAGCAGAAAAACTGTTTACTAAACAAGGTTTAAAAATTACTTTAGGGGTTAAGATAGTCTCCATTAATAAGCATAAGGATAGTGTAACGGTAGAGTATATTGATAGTGCTGAGAAAAGTCAGATAGCTATTTATGAGAAACTGATTGTATCGATTGGTCGTATTCCAAATACTCATGGTTTAAACCATGAAGAAGTTGGTCTTCAACTAGATGAAAGAGGTTTTATTACAGTAGATGCCGACTGTAAGACTAATTTACCGAATATTTGGGCAATTGGTGACGTAGTGCGCGGTCCAATGTTGGCTCACAAAGCAGAGGAGGAGGGAGTAGCAGTTTCTGAACGAATTGCAGGGCAATATAGTCGTGTGAAATTCAATACTCTTCCCTGGGTAATATATACTTCTCCGGAAATATCCTGGGTTGGAAAAACAGAACAACAACTAAAAATCAATAAAGTAGCCTATAAAGTAGGCGTGTTTCCATACTCAGCTAATGGCCGAGCACGTGCATCGGGGGAAACTGCAGGAATGGTAAAGGTCTTAGCAGACTCTGAAACTGACGAAATTCTAGGTGTCCATATTATTGGCTCAGGAGCGTCTGAACTAATTTCAGAAGCTGTATTGGCCATGGAGTTTCGTGCGTCATCAGAAGACATTGCACGCATATGCCATGCTCACCCATCTTTGTCAGAATCAATCAGGGAAGCAGCGCTAGGGGTAGAGAAAAGGTCCCTAAATTTCTGATGATATGACCCCATTATATCATTTGCTAATAAGTAGTATTCTTATACGAACTAAACCGATTTTGTAATCCTATCGAGCATTTCATCAAAGATAAAAAAATAATGAAGGTATTAGAATACTACGAGCTATCTTTAAAAAAACGGGGATTTAAGTTTGACAATGAACAGTTATTAGCTGTTAAATATCTACAAAAAAACTGCGACGCATGGATCACTTATAAGGCTCAGCGCTCTAATTACTTCAAACGTTTGATAACACAGCCGAGTGTACTACGAGGCGTGTATATTTGGGGCGGAGTTGGGTGTGGAAAGTCATTTCTAATGGATAGTTTTTACTCAATAGTACCAGTAGTTCGAAAAACTCGCGTACATTTCCATGAATTCATGCGTGCAGTTCATAGTTACCTTGACAATCTTAGGAACGTCATAGATCCACTTGACAAAGTGGCAAAGTTTATTGCTCAGAAATATCGTCTGATTTGTTTTGATGAGTTCCATATATCGGATGTTGCTGATGCTATGATTTTGTATAACTTATTGAAAGCCTTATTTAAGAATCGTGTCTCATTTATTATAACCTCCAATTACGAACCAAGCATGCTTTACCAGAACGGCTTACATCGGGATCGTATATTTCCTATAATTAAACTTTTGCAAGAAAATATGGATATAGTGAATATTGACACGGATATAGATTACCGAAGATGTGTTGAGAAAAATGCGAAGACTTACTATTTCCCTCTGAATACTAGCACCAGTTTTACCCTAGACTCTATATTTAAAAATCTTGCTAGAACAACTAACGAAAATACTATAATCCATTTACAAACACGCACAATAAAAGCTCTTCGTCGTTCTGGTGGTATAGTCTGGTTTGATTTTAATACTTTATGTAGCGGTCCGCGTTCACAGAATGACTATCTTGAAATCGCTGGAAATTTTCATACAATTATATTGTCTGACATTCCTCAGATAACAGTGGAAATGTCATCTGAGGCACGGCGTTTCACATGGTTAGTCGACGTACTTTATGAACAAAAGATAAAATTGATTATGTCGGCTGCAGTAGCATTAGAAGAACTTTATACGCAAGGTATTCTGCTTAATGAGTTTTTTCGTACCGTATCACGTATTATAGAAATGCAGTCGCTTGGATATATGAACAGCGACTGGCTCTCTGAAGTTGAGTCAATTATCTGAATAAGATAAAGCTATAATAAAAACTACCTACATTTCTAAAATTTCCCCGATATTTTCACCTGGGTCTTTTTGGGGAAATAAGTCTTGAGGAAGAACTGTCCTAATTTGAGAGTTAAGGAAGGTTTGAGTTTATAAAATAAGAAAAATTTAACTAAATATGCAGGTTTTTGAGTCTCGTGTGCAACGTTGTCATATGACCTTACCAAACTTAGAGTGCTATGAGAAATATGTAATATACTTCTCAATAATGGCTATCTATAGTAGTTATTACGATAACGCTCCATTAAAACTTACTAATAGTGTTAGTTAAAAATTATGAAAAAAGTGATTTTATCTGCAAATAGTTCTAGCGTAGCCGAAGTTTTTTTTAAAGAGAATTTCGGGACTAATAGCGAGTCATATTCTGATTCTGATGAAATTAGTGGTCACCAAAGAATCATATTAAAATTGACACCCAATGTTTGTGGAATGCGCTTAGATAAAGTAATTTCAATATTAATACCACAGTATTCGCGCAATCGTATCCAGCACTGGATAGAAAGTGAGGGCGTTATTGTAGATGGTAGATTTAGTACTAAAAAAACGATTGTCTACGGTGATGAAACCGTAGTTGTTTTATTAAAACCTGCACCTGAAGAACAATCATTCAAGGCAGAATATATACCCTTAAAAGTGGTTTATGAGGATCAGGAAATCATAATTATTAATAAGCCTGCGGGATTAGTGGTACACCCTGCACCTGGTAATTGGTCTAAAACCCTACTTAATGGATTATTATTTCGATATCCAATGTTAACAAGGGTACCGCGTGCAGGTATCGTACACCGTCTTGACAAGGATACTAGTGGGTTAATGGTGGTTGCCAAGACTTTAGAAGCACAGACTAATCTAGTACGACAAATGCAAGCACGTACAGTCAAACGCCAGTACTTGGCCCTAGTCTGGGGTATACCAGATATCCATGGAACGATTGATAATGCAATAGCTCGTCATCAGTTTAATCGACATAAAATGGCCGTCTCATACGGTGAAAATGCAAAGACAGCAATTACCTACTACCAACGCCTAGAAATTGGTCTATTATGCTCTCAGCCAGTTAGCCTGATGAAGTGTTGGTTAAAAACTGGACGAACTCATCAAATTCGTGTTCACATGCATACACTTGGTTTTTCTTTGATAGGTGACACCCTATATGGTAAACCACACGCAGCACCAGTTTTTCCACGACAGGCTTTGCAAGCATCACATCTTGGTTTAATCCATCCACATAGCCATGAAGCTTGTGAATGGTCTGCACCACTACCGGAGGATTTTATAGAACTTCTCTCAAATGCTGATATAAATGTACCCGAGGTTGATTTTTATTAGCTATGTGTTAGGCGTTATATATCTTTTCAATGTTCTTATAGGAACAGTATGAAAGTAAATAACGTACCTTAACTACATTAGATAAGTTAACCGAATGTAGAAAATAAAAATCCCCAATGCACAGTGATCATGTAACTTCAATCAGTTCTGTATCATTGCCAGATAATCGCTTCGTTGATCGTCTCGAAGCATTCAAGATTATGCTAGATATATAGATCAAGTATTCTCTGCCATATAAATATTTCCCTTCTTTTTCATAAATAAACTAGATCCATAAGAGGAAGTACTATGGTAGGTGATCTACTAATTTAATAAAGATGTTATAGCTGATTTAATTTGTATTAACCGCGCCGAAAAGTCGGGCATATTAGCAGTAATTCGTATTTTGTCATGACCATCCATCGTGATGTGATCATTTTTTTGGACTAATTTAATGATATTCTCGGTTTCAATTGGCGGATTCGGGGAAAAATGAAGCGTAGCACTATCGTTATGCGCATTAATCTTGATAACGCCTATAGTTTTTGCTGATATTCGCAGGTGGTGTATTTCTATTAAAGCCTTAACTGGATCTAATAATTTCCCAAAACGGTCTATTAATTCTTCCTGAAGGTGATCAATCTCACCTTTAGTTCTACAATCTGCCAGTCGTTTATAAATTGATAATCGCTCTCCTACATCTATACAATAGTTCTCAGGTAGTAAAGCTGTGGTGTGTAAATTGACTTCTGTAGTGATAGAAAATGTGGCCATTGAGTTGAAATCTCCACCCTTTTCTAAGGATTGAACTGCTTCACTAAGTATCTCAGAATATAATTGGAACCCAATTTCTTGAATTCCTCCTGATTGATTATCTCCCAATACTTCTCCAGCACCTCGAATCTCCAGGTCATTCATAGCAAGGTAAAAACCACTACCGAGCTCTTCCATATTTTGGATTGCATCTAATCTACGCTGCGCCAGCTTGCTCAAACCTTGGATATCGTGTACCAGAAGATATGCATAAGCCTGGTGATGAGAACGACCTACCCTCCCACGAAGTTGGTGTAATTGTGCAAGACCAAACTTATCAGCACGATGCATAATAATAGTATTAGCCATTGGTACATCGATACCAGTTTCAATTATGGTTGTGCAAAGCAAAATATGAAAACGATGAGCTACAAAGTCGCGCATCACTTTTTCTAAGTCGCGCTCATGCATTTGACCATGTGCGATGCCTATATGTGCTTCCGGGAGCAGCGCTTCCAGCATTTCTTTTCGGCTTTTTATAGTATCTACTTCATTGTGTAAAAAGTATACTTGTCCACCGCGTTTTATCTCTCTTAGGCAAGCTTCATAGATAATTGACTCATTTTCACTGCGCACAAAAGTCTTAATTGCTAGGCGTTTTTGTGGTGCTGTAGCAATAACTGAAAAGTCTCTTAAACCTTCTAATGCCATACTTAATGTCCGTGGGATAGGTGTTGCAGTCATTCTCAAAATGTCAATTTCAGGTTGCAATCCCTTAATTATTTCCTTTTGGCGTACACCAAATCGGTGCTCTTCATCAATAACTACTAATCCTAGCTGTAAAAATTGAATACTATCAGAAAGTAATTTATGTGTTCCTATGATGATATCTAGCGTGCCATCTGCTATACCTCTTATTATCTTTTTTTCTTCTTCTCGGGAACGAAAACGCGATAACTCAGCAATTTTCACTGGCCAATTAGCGAAGCGATTAGCAAAGGTTTGCATATGCTGCTCTACTAGTAAGGTAGTTGGTGCTAAAAATGCAACTTGTTTACCACCGAGCACCGCAACAAAGGCGGCTCGCAACGCAACTTCAGTTTTACCGAACCCAACATCGCCGCAGATTAGTCTATCCATTGGCTTATCACTACTCATATCCCTGACTACGGCCTTGATTGCTGCTTCTTGGTCAGCTGTTTCTTCGAATCCAAAGCTCTCAGAAAATTCCTCGTAGTCATTCATGGAATATTTGAAAGCGTGGCCTTGATATGAGGAACGACGTGCATATATATTTAACAATTCTGCTGCAGTATCTTTTATTTGCTGTATAGCTTTACTTTTTGATTTCTCCCATTGAGCAGAGCCAAGTATGTGTAAAGGTGCATTTTCCGGAGAGGTACCAGAGTATCGTGAAATTATATGTAATTGCGATACTGGTACGTAAAGCCTACTGTTTTTTCCGTACTCTAGGTGCAAAAATTCTGTTTCTCCTTCATCAAATTTAGTGTTAAATAGGCCCATGTAACGACCTATACCATGATTAGCATGCACTACTGGATCACCTATCTTGAGCTCCGATAAGTCGCGAACTATAGATTCTATTTGGGTCTTACTTTCTTGTGTTTTCTTAACAACTCGGCGTGTTGAATGAGCGTACAATTCAGTTTCTGTGATAAAAATATAGTTATGTAATTCAAATCCAGAACGTAGTGGTGCCGTCGCTAACATTAGCTTTTCATGGGAGTTAACAAAATCGGGGTAATTTTCACATAAAGCTAACGGTAGATCGTATTCTCTAAAATAATTCTGGAGGGTTTCTCGTCGACCACTCGATTCCGCACAAATCATCACACGCTTTTGACTTTTTAGTAAATAGGTGCGTAAATTGGCTAGTGGATCATTGATAGAACGATCGACAAATATTCTTGGAATAGGTGACGACAACTCAGATACTTCAGAGACCCTATGGTCTTTCCGTATTATCCACCGACTATATGGCTTGGATAATAAGAAAAAGTCTTCGCTAGTTAAAAATAAGTCTTTTGGCGGTAGTAAAGGGCGTTCACAATCTAATTTCAAGAATTTATAGCGTGATTCAGTATCACACCAGAAATTTTGAATGGATCCCTCTACATCGCCGATCATAGAAAGCATCGAATTTTTAGGAATATATGTGAATAAATTCGCTGTTTCCTCGAAGAAAAGTGGTAAATAGTACTCTATACCAGCGGAAGGAATACCATTTCCCATATCTTTGTATACAGTTGAGCGCGAGGGATCACCCTCGAATAATTTTCGCCAACGATTTCGGAACGCCAAACGTGCTATTTCATCCATCGGAAATTCTCTACCTGGAAGTAATCTAACCTCCTCTACTAGATGCATAGAACGTTGTGTATCAGGGTTGAAAACGCGTATATTTTCAATGGTATCGCCAAATAGATCTAGACGATACGGCAATGAAGATCCCATTGGGAAAATGTCAATCAGGTTACCACGCAAAGAATATTCGCCAGGTGAAATTACTTGAGTGACATAGCTGTAACTAGCAAGTGCCATCTGTGATCTCAAACGTGTTTCGTCTACCTTCATGTTCTTCTTAAAAAAGAAAGTGTAGGTAGCTATGAATGATGGTGGAGCCATCTTAATTAGAGCTGTGGTAGCAGGAACTAAAAGTACATCACATTGCGAGTTTTGTAACTCAAACAAAGTAGCAAGTCGTTCTGATATTAAGTCTTGATGTGGTGAAAATGAATCATAAGGCAGTGTTTCCCAATCTGGCAGTAGGCGACAACGCAAACTATCTCCCTTATTTTCTTTTTCATCAAACCATGGAATCTCGGTAAGTAGCCGATGACCATCATCTGCGTGAGCTACAATTACTAGTAGCATTCTCTGCTGCTTCTTGAGAAGCAGCCCGGCTTTTGCTAATATAAAAGCATCTGCAGAGCCGTTCAGACTAGGAAGAGTAAAACGAGATTTTGATTTAGGTAAGAACTTTTCTAGATTAAATGACATTAGAGTCTATTATGCAGAATTAATTTGATGGTTAAAATCTTTATACTTATTATAGACTATCACTCTTCAAAAAACTCTTGTGGGATTATTTATGAGTTTATCACGTTATTTTGTCTTCATTCCTGCAGCTGGCATTGGAGTCAGAGTAGGCTCGTCTCTTCCTAAGCAATATATGCCTCTGCTTGGAAAACCAATGCTTATGCACGTTTTAAAAACTTTTATTGAAATTCCTATTGTTAGTCATATATTTGTGGTTGTTAGCCCTAAGGACGAGTACATAGCTGGTCTACTATCAATGTCACCACAGCTTCATGGAAAAGTGACAGCATTGTTTCATGGAGGCTCTAGCCGCAGTAAATCTATTTTAAATGGATTAAGAATGGCAAGGGGGAAAATTAATGACGAGGATTGGATACTAGTACATGATGCGGCGCGACCAGGTTTGACCTGTTCTATGGTTGAGAACCTAATTGACACCCTATGTAACCATCCAGTCGGGGGGTTACTCGCTTTACCATTAGTTGATACATTAAAGATTTGTGATCATCAAATGAGCGCGGTACAGACGGTCCCTAATGTTCGATTGTGGATGGCGCAAACACCGCAGATGTTTCGTTATAAGCTTCTATTACATGCCTTAGAAATTTCAGATTCAGTTACTGACGAAGCAAACGCTGTTGAGCAGTTAGGTTTGAAACCTCGACTTGTCGAAGGAAGTCTATATAATCTTAAAGTAACTCTACCGAACGACTTAGCCTCAGTAGAAATTTTTCTACGAGAAAAGCATTTAAATTAACTACATTCAGAAGAGGCCTTATGAGTCAAAGATTTCGAATTGGGCAGGGTTATGACTGCCATCCCCTCAAAGCTAGGCGGCCATTAATTATTGGTGGAGTAACCATTCCTTATAAAGCTGGCCTACTGGGACACTCTGATGCTGACGTACTGTTACATGCGATTATTGATGCTATTTTTGGAGCAGCTTCCTTAGGTGATATAGGCCATCATTTTCCTGATACCAGTACCCATTTTTCTGGCGCAGACTCTCGGAAACTCTTATGTACAACAGTGGAATTGATAGGTAGAACTGGCTATATTGTAGGTAATATAGACTCTACGGTTATTGCTCAAAGACCAAAGATGTTTTCGTATATTCCGGACATGGTACGCAATATCGCCGAAGATTGCATGATCTCTACTGGTCAGGTGAGTATAAAATTTAAGACCAACGAGGAGCTTGGCTACTTAGGCAGGGGGGAGGCAATAGAGGCGCAGGCGGTAGTTTTGCTACTATATTCCGGATAATGCTGAATTTGTAAGCAGTTTTTGGCTTGTCGCTTACACTTGTTATCTTACGCCAATAATTTTTTGGTGCGGCTGGCAGGAGTTGAACCCACGACCCCTTGGTTCGTAGCCAAGTACTCTATCCATCTGAGCTACAGCCGCTACATGCTCTCCAATTATACTTTTTTTATATCTGCTTGGAAAGAAGAAATTGTACAAGGCGGAGGAATTTCTCAGTGGCTTCACGACTATGCATGGCTTTTACCATAGTATTTTTTATTAACGCCACTCGTCCGTCCACAGTGTTATTGTATCTGATGTGGTCAGGAAATACAATGTCAAAATTTAATTAATAATTTCAACATTACCATCTCTGATATTTTAGATCTTTAAATGAGATTAACTAACCAAAATTGGAATACATACACAGCTTAATACTTAGTGCTAATTTTCTTTC
>Ga0256412_1000016_pt1 | contig 19580 bp, 31 predicted proteins | sample WCR_74metaT_FD_190055 | JGI IMG/M metagenome (GOLD analysis project Ga0256412, IMG submission 190055) | Metatranscriptome of seawater microbial communities from Monterey Bay, California, United States - WCR_74 (Metagenome Metatranscriptome) | ecosystem: Environmental > Aquatic > Marine > Coastal...
AGGACATTCATGGAGATGTCCAGAGAATTGGGTCAAGTAATACCACGGCATTCTCAAATGGTAATTCTGCTTCGAATGTTATTGGTTTGGACTTCTCAGACGAGGCTGGCTCTCAGTACTGGAACTCCAGCTATGATTCCGCCAGCATTGTCATCCGTGGCTGAGCAGGTGATGGTGAGGTCCACGTATTGGTCTAGCTCCTCGTTGGTGTGGCCCATTTGCGCTTCAAGAAGCTCAACGAGTGGAGTGTTGAGAGCCTTCTCTTTGTCTTTTTCTCTGCCTGGGGCGCTCATGATGGCGTGGAAGTAGATTGGTGCGTTGCCTCGGAGCACGTCTTTCACGACGAGGCCAGCGTGCTGCTCCTCGACCTTTGCCATGACCTCTTTCAGAGTCAGGCCCTTGGCATCCACTGTCCAGCGGTCCCAAAGTGTGGTCTCGATCGACGCAGTGAGCTTGGTCTTCTGGACATCTGCTGGCTCACTGGCTTGCATGATGGGCACCGCCAAATTGAGGAAGACGTTACGGTGGTCCTCCTTCTTCACCTTCCTTACGAGCTTCACGAGCTCAAGGGCCTAGACGCCAGCAATTGAAGCCGTCGTGGTGGCCATGGCTGGGACGATTCGACCAGCCTTCAGTTTGACGTGGAGCCAGTCCATCGCATCGAGCTTGTAGCTCCAAGCCCTGCAATTGCTCATTGCGTGTATGAAGTCGACGTGGAAGTTGTTGTCGTCATCTTTCTCGAATTCCTCAGCTTTGATGAGGAAGTCCTCGTAAGCTTGTCCTTGCTTTGGCTTTTCGATGCCCTCGCAGAGCTGAGTGAATTGCTTTTTGACTTCCTCGATCTCGTCTCCAGCCAGCTTTGGCTCTTCTGCCGTTATCTAGTTGGCATCCTCTTTCTCTTCCTCTTGGGCTCCATCTTGGTCTTTTTTGGTAGTCTTGTCGACCGATGCCTGGATCTCTTTCGCTGCAGAGTCGTCAGGAACGAAGTCAGGTACTGTGACCTGGAGCGCCATCTGCCCTACCTCCTTCTTGAATACATCTGCTCTTGGTTGGTCTGATGGAATCTTCAACTTGAAGATGACGGCTCGGAGGCATGCCATCGCGGTGACGAACTGCAGGTGGAGCATGTTGTCAGCTTCGAATGCCAAAGGCGTTGGTGCCCGCTTCGGCAAGGACCAGAATGGAACTCCTTCCTCCGTCTTGGCATCCAGAGGATATACATGGAGCAGCTGCTTGACATCGTGATTGAAATACTTCTCAAATTGCAGCCGAGCGTGCTTGACGCAATCTGCGAAGGTCTTTGGCCTGTCTGCCAGTAGACTCACGCCCTCTTTCATTGTCATGACATCCGCCTGGCTCGTGAGATTCAGAGAATCTTGCTCGTCAAGGATTTTGAGAGCGCTCTTTGGAAGCTGCGAGAACAGCTTGCCGAACAAGTCTCGTGCCCATTCGACACAATGAAGAGTCTCCTCTGGGAACATCTTCAGCGTGCAATGAGGGATCTCCGTGTTGTCTTCTGGGTCTGTCTAGGAGCCGTAACTCTCCGTCAAATATGGCAGGACGACCTGAACATGCCCTTTGGGTCCAAGTGTACCACTCTCGAGCAGCGCAGTCTTGGCTGTAACGCAACGAGCATCTACGTACTTACGCGCTGCCACATTGTCCAGAGCATTCGTGACCACCGTCAATCCTTCAAAGAACTGATCGGTGAAGATGTGGCTCGTCCCTGCGTGGACCTTGTCCAGCCTTGCGATGATGTTACCCTTCAGCTGCTTGTTCATCTGGATGGCAGCGGCAGCAGCAGTCGAAGACTTTGGCTTTCGCAGATGCTTTTCTCGGAACAAGAACTGCCTATTCAAGTTGCTGACCTCAATCACATCAGGATCTGTCAGAACGATGGAGCCTCCTTTCGTGCCGGCCTTGGCGTCTGCCTTTCCACAGCCAACTCCAAGCATGGCGTAGTTCTTGAGTAATTCGCATCCAATAGCTCCTGCACCGACCATGAACAACCTCGTATTGGCAAGCTGGTCGACCACGTCTTGGCCGACAACGACTCTCAGGCCGTCTGACCTGTCTCCTCGCTCGGCTGCTTTGGCAATCTTTTGCACATAGTTCTGCTCAAACATGCTCTCTGATGTTTGATTCTCTTCCAATCCTTCAACCTGTATATGTTTCTCGACGCTGAACTCCGGTAGGACCTCTGCGACATCATAGTAGAAGAGCTACATAGTCGGTGTGAATTTGTGAGTGATTGCTTTGATTGCTTCTTGAGCAACGAGTCCACCCAAAAAGGCGCAGAGTGGATTGAAGACTCCTTGGCATTGGAATGAGAATAAATAGAACATCTTAACCATTGATGAATCATCTTTCAAGTCTTCTTCGCTGATCTTGCTCTCTTTGGCGAGCGCCTGAGCGAAACCGACGAACTTCTTGGCGTCAGCCAAGTCCCAGACTTTGGGCACCCTCTTTTGGTCGGTTTGGAATTTCTCGAGAGCCAGGAAGCACAAGTGGGCTACCTAGGCATTCTGAATCTTTTCAAAGTCAGCAACTGCGAGGTTTCCATCGAGTGGCATATCATCAACCTTGCACATGACTGAATCTTGGAAGCTCTTGAATTTCAGCTGGACTTTGGTCTTCAGCTGCTTTGCAATTCCATTCCTCTCGTACTTTTCAAACTTCCTAGTGTCGCCGATCTTGAAACTATATGGCGTCAAGACTGTGACTTTGTGGATGGTGTCGTTGATGCTATCCGATTCGACCAGCACATCATCGTGCTTTTCACCCGCCTTCAGCTTCATTCCCTCGACACCACGGAAGAGCAGCTCATCACCGTCCTCGAATTTGTGCTTCTGATTCTGTAGCAGCTCAACAACGCCTACTTCCTCGTTGGAGATCTTCTGGATCATGACGTCCTGGAGCTCTTCGCCATTCTTATCGAGCACCTCAAACTGGTCTCCGAAGTCATTGAATATGCGAGAGAATGCACCACAGCAATCTGCAGCAATGAACTTGGTGCCTCTCTTGCGGCAGAATTGATTGACTGCGTTCAGCGTTGCGTGATCTGTCTCAGTCATGATCACCACGTCAAAGTGTTGAAGATTCCAAGGCTCACTCTCCAGGGCTTTCTCGTCGTGGAGTGGTATCGATATGTCTGCAGCTTGCTTGCATCTCACATAATGGTTCAGCGATTGAAGCCGAGGCAAGCATGCCTGAGCTCGAGTCAGAGGGGCATTCTTCTCATCTCCGAAATCCTAGTCTTGGTTGACGAAGAATTATCCACTCAGATCTTTGAGGCAGACTGGCTTTGGGTCATGCAAAGTGAAACTTTTGCAGCCTGACAGCACGATGTTCTTGGCAATCTCAACTCCGAGTGCTCCAGCTCCACTCAGGAAGATGCTGGCCGCAGCTTGCTTGGCGACGGCTTCCACGCCCATGGCGCCAATATACCGACTCCATCTATCCATCACCTTCTCATCCTCGACATCCATATCCTCTGCCTTTTTGCCAGAGTCGATCTGGTCATCAGCCACATCGATGTCCTCCAGCTCAACTTGCCCTTCAGCGATTGATGCCAGCTTCTGTTGCCTCTGAGTTGTCCTCTTCTTGCCCAGTGCTGCACCACGCATGTTTGAGATATCAGTTGGCTTATCCAGCTTGTTGAGCTCATCTTCGAGCGCCTTCACGACCTCTGTCAGCATCTCCTTGTATCGAGTCTTGCTTTGCTTGAATTCACTGCACCATTTGTAGTTGTGATCATGGATCAGCCCAGTGTATGCTGCCTCGTGCTTTGAGGCCAATTCGAGCCAGTGATGGACTTCCTTCAAGATCTCGGCCTTCTTGACGTAGAAGTGCCTCTTTATGACAGACTCAAATCCACGTGGAGGATTCTTGAGCTGACCGAGCATTGCGAATTTGACGTTTGCGTACCTCACGATATTGCTGTAGCCCTCGTTCTTCTTTTCACCTTCGACGGTTCCAGCTTCGTTCTCAAAACCGGGCTCATTGAAGTAGACCTCCTCAGCCATGATGATGGCCTGGACAGACACAAGCACCTGGAGGATGGTTGAGAGCTTTGGATCCCAGTTTTCTGTTGCATTGCCTCTCCACGTGCCAAGGAGACTCAGGCATACTTTTCCACAGGCATATAAATTGGGGTTGAATCGCACCGAGCCTGCACCAGTTGTCATCAAGTTCATCTTCAGTGAATCATTTGGATACTTATTGTCGCAGAATATGTCGAACTCGAAGCATCCATGAGCGTATGGAGTATTCGAAGAGCCAACTATGAGGGCCTTCATCATGTCAACTCTACCTCTATCGACCCTGACATAGATGGAGTTTGTGTGCTCGCATGGAAGCGCATTCGACAGGTCAGCCAACTCTTGAGCCAGTCTGACCATCTTGGCTGGCGGTGGGCTCTCGTTCTGGGCAGCCAGTGCTTTGTAGTGATGGACGTAGTCGCTTGCTCCGCTGCTGCTTCCTGTTGTATTGATGTTTGGGTCTCGCATGTCCATGTAATCAAATCTCAGACCTCCGAGCAGGGCTCTGTATTGCGCAGCCAACGGCAACGCCAATGCATTCTCGATGAATTTCTCAGCCTCTTCTTCTCCTTGGTCAAGGGCAGCTGCGACCACAGTATAGGTGCTGATGACATCTCTTGCTAGTCTTTCAGGTCTCTCACCTCCCTCGCTCTAGTCGGTCTTCTGCTGCTGCTGCCTGAGGCAGCCCAGGAAGATCTCAGCCAAGTCGTTGAGCTTGGCCAGGAGCTTGTTGACGGGATCTCGCTGTGTTGGCTTGTACCGTGGGTCGACCTCCACCAAGCACTTCGCTAGCTTTGGCTGGCTGGCTAGAGATCTCGTCAGAGCAAGATATGACGCGTAGACCTCGGCTGCCTTGGCCATATCGAGCCAGGACCCGTTCCTGAATGCTTGCTCGAGAAGGGGCAGTAAGGCGCTCTCCAGGATGATGTTGGCGACCTCGTCGGAGGCTTCCCACTCCTTGGAGCCCAGGAAGTTGCTGCAAATATCGATCAGAGTCTTGATCTGCTCGTTCCTTAGTTTGCTATTCTCGAGGTAGGCAGTCACATCAAACGTCTGGCCTTGCTTGCTCGAGTAGCCGACTCCCTTGCGCTTCTTCTTTTCTGATGGTTGTGGCTGTGCTTCTGCTTGCTTGTCTGGCTCCTGCTCCTTGGTCTCCTGTGCAGGCTCATCAGCTTCGTCCTTCTCCTCTTCGAAGACTCTTGGCTTCTCGCCACTGATTGCAGCGAGCCGCTCGAGGATCCTAGGCAGAAGGCCACATGCCAGCGCCTTCTCCCTGAGCTCTAGGCCATCGGACACCGAGAAGACCTCTCCAAGGATGCGGTAGTTGATCTGCACTGCATCCTTCTGTTCCTGCTCCCAGTGGGCTTTCCTGCCTGCGTCAGCTGCAAGTTCAGTGTCTGGTTGACCAGCTAGGACCTTGAACAGCAGCTCTTTGCATTTCTGGTGCTTCAAGAATAGCTGGAAGAAGAGCGGAATCTGAGAGAAGGAGTGGAGCTCCTGCAGCCACATGCTCCAGCTCTCAGCGAGAGGTGCAGACTGCCAGAGCTTGAGCGAGGAGAGGGTGACAGAGATGATCTTTGCGACCCCACCTTTGGCCTCGAACTAGGCAAAGAAGCTCATTTGAGGCACGTAGAAGGCAGCCAGCTGCTCGTGGAGTGACTCAGCGCCATCTGCGCCTGTGCTCTCTAGTGCCTTTAGCCCCTCGATCTCGGTGGTGTGCTGTAGCACCTTCTATCTGTCGTATTTCAGGTCGAGGATGTGGTTCAGCTCCTCTCCACCGCTTGGGCTTTGGAGGAATTGCTGGTAGACCTGCTCGACGGTCTGGTCTTCGAGGTCAGCGATTGGGCTGCTGGCAAAGGCTGCCGAGATCCCTGCCTCTCCTTCCCGTTTGAGCAGGATCTGGGCCGCTGTCCGGATCTGGAGGTGAGCAGGCACCATGTACACGGGATTTGATCTGAACAAGTTGAAAGGTGAGGCTGAAGAGACCCAAGGGTGCTTGCACTCAGTTGTCAAGGAGGTGAGTCGGGTCTGCTCGGCGTCGATCTCGCTAGCCCTGCTCGCGCCTTGACCATCTGCTGAGCCATGTGGCTCCAAGGCCCAGATCTCCGTCGCCTCGACGGAGAGGTCTTCTGGCACTACAGGTACCTCAGAGCCTTTGGCTGGTGAAGGAACTCCAGTCACGGTGACCTCATCGACCTCGTCGAGGTAGCCGAAGCAGCTCTCGAAGCCGCTGCAGTAGCTGACGAGCATGAAGCTGCCACCGATTGCAAGGCCCACTCCGCCCTCGTACTCGACTGCGATCTGGGCAAGTGGAAGGTCCTCTGCCGAGGTATAGTGGTAGTGGCACCCTTGTGCTGGCAAGTAGCAGAAGCAGAAGTCTCCATCCTTTGCCTCGACGTCGTGAGCGAGCTCAGGGCCGGGCTCGAAGTTCTCTGGGACTGAGGGAACCTTGCCTTACCAGAAGGCACCGAATATGGCAGGTTGACCAGAGGGACTGCGACCTGTAGTCAGCATCACACAGGGTCCACGGCCCTCCAGCTGTCTCCAGAGGCCTAGATCGGCGAGATGCTCTGGATGTTCACCAGCCGAAGTCGACCATTCGTGCACCTTGGACCAGCTCGAGCCGAGAAGCTTGTCGGCCTGAGCCTTTGATGTCTTGTCTCCGACCACCTGAAGGAATGCTGCCTTCAAGTAGTCCTTTTGCTTCTGCTGCAGGAGCTCGGTGCTCAAGAAGGAGGAAGAACCTTGTGCTACAGCCTCACCTGATTCTACCAGCGAGGATATGCCAGGCAGCAGCGCTGGTTGACCTGACTCTGTGATGCTCCTGGCAGCTCCGAGTGTAACTGGCAGGGCTCTCTCGACCTTAATGAGTGGTATGAACACCTTGTTCACAAAGTCCATGTCTCTGTGGCGACTCAGATGCGCCAGATCTTCTATCAAGAGGTCAGCTAGCTCACCTTCGAGAGTCTCGTGACCAGCGACAAGGGTCTTGACCAGGTCGACGATGCCTGTCACCACCTGGGTGCTCGCTTTGGTTAGCATACCACCACCCTCCTCTGAGCCCTGGCTTCGCAGGAGCTTGTAGAGGGCAAACGGCAATCGCTGATCTTGAAGCAGTCTGCGCACTGTGAGGTCCTGGGCGACGCTCGTCCAGAATGTGAGAGCGTGCTCATGCTCGGACATCCTCTTAGCTGCGTCGAGTGCGAGAGGTTCAGCCAGCACATCCAGCAGCAGGCCGAGGTCGAAGACCCTCTTGGCGATCTCAGACTTTGCTGCAGCGAGCACACTCGCCAGGATCTGCCTTTGTCGTGTCTTTGCTGGGTCCTCTTGGTGACCTTTCAACAGGTCTTCGCTAAAAGTGACTGGATCTGCGAGGCTGTTCACGAATGGGGCCGGTGGGCACAACAGCAGCACCACGAACTGCCTGAGCATGCGAGTCTGTGACTCCGTCCCAGCACCAGCAGAAGCACTCGTCAAGTCGATGATGCGGAGCAGAGCAGCTGGGGCTACAGCCAGGTCAATCTTCTTGTGTGCCACGAGACCTGGAGCACAGAGCCTCACGCTCTATACGAAAACTTGTATAGCTGGCAAGAGCGAAGTGATCAGGTCAGCGTTGCCCTGCCTGTCCTCCAAGCAGCCCATGAGGTGCTCCTGAAGCATCTAAAGGCGGTTGGGGACCTCAACTTTCTCACACATAACGAGGTTGCCAGTCAGCTGGGCGTGCTTCTCGAAGTTTGGCGAGGACAAGAACTTGCGGATCATCCAGTCGCCCATCTCCTTGTTGTATCTGGCGATGGCGATGAAGGTGGGCTCGATGAGACTGCTCTTGATGCTGACAAGAGATGCCAGGAGGTCAAACTGGCTCTTGATTTTGTCGATCGTCTGTCGTTGGTTGGCAATGACTCTCAGCACGGAGGAGAAGTTGCCAGAGCAGATCTTTGACAGCACCTCCAAAGCGGTCTTCTTCTGTTCGCTCGCAATGAAGTGCTGGGTCCGCTTCTCCAGTGTAGATGTGGACTCTGTCAGCTTGTAGCCGAGGAGTGAGATGTAGTTGATCGCGAAGGCTGGACGCTTGGTCTGGCGAGCGGCAAGAGGGCTGTTCTCAAGGCAGCAGAGAACGTGCCTCCGCATACAGAGCTTGATGTAGTTGGCCTGGAAGTTCTGGAGTGAGGCAAGCTTACTCTGGATGAGGGCCTCAATACTTTGGGCGCTCTCTCCTGGTGCAACTTTGAAGCTGTGCAAGTTCTTGCCGAAGACTGCGACCTGGACGGAGCCGAAGCCATCGTCCTTGGTGAGCTCGAGGCTGCACACTGTGGTGAGGTTGCTGCGGTCGAGGCCAGCCAGGACCAGCACCGAGAGGGGCTCAGCGTAAGCCTCAGCGTCGGTGCTCCAGTAGTTGGTGAAGCCCACCTGGATCTCCTTCAACAGAGAGGTCTACTGCAGCTTGAACAAGACCCAGTACTCGTTCCTCAAAGCACCATGTAGGCCGGTGACCATCAGGCGATTCTTGTAGGCCCTCTTATTGCACGACCAGTCGACCTTGCCGTGTGTGGAAGCGCCAGGGCCACCAGTATTGTCCTCAGTGAGAACGAGCTGCTTGTTGGCCAGCTCACCCAGTATCAGCTGTGGTGGCTCATCCAGAGGCGCCTCTTGCTCACGTTCCTGGCTGCCGCTGGGCTGCTTGCCTCCGTCTCCTTTGGCTGGACTTGCCTTGGCGTCAAGGACGCTATCTTCCTCGCCGCCGTCGAGGAGCTCGTAGATGTCTGAGGCACCTGTCTCTTCCTCAGCCTGACTTGAGGCTTACCCAGAGAGGAGCGTTCGCTGCCAGTCTTTGCCTTCGCCAGCTGATGGCTCGGCCTCTTTGCCGATGGCATCCTCATCTCTTGTTCCAATCGTGTCGAGCAAGAACTCGAAGCCACCCAGCTCGAAGACAAAGTGACTGGCGATAGAGTCAGACTTCAGCCAGTTGCCGACAAACTTGGTGAAATAGTCATTGGTGCGACGGCTGAGGCTCATCAAGGCGTCAGCACCGATAGTACCCTCCTTGGCGGCTGCTCCAAGGCTGCGATTTAGCTGCTTCACGACTCGAACGAGGGAGCTGAGGGCAACCTAAGTTGCAACTTCGTCTTTGTCGACGCCACCGAGCCGCAGGAGATAGGCTTCCACCATATCTGTGATCCTCTTGACCTTCGCGGTGGCTGGAGTCTGGCTCGAGACGTTGCCGAGGCCACTGGGTGCCTGTTCTTCGGCTGCTCCTCTGGCATTGAGGAAGAGCCAAGATACGAGGTCGTCGAGGCTTGCTTGATACTCCTGTCTGAGCTGCTTGCTCTGAGATACCTGACGCTCAAGGTCCGCAAGGGCCAAAGAATCACTGTCCTTGAGTCGCACATTCAAAGCAACAAGCAAGAGGTCACAAGCCAGGCTCAGCCTCATCACAATTGGCTTCTGGGCACCAGTTGGGCCCTCGAAGCTGCCGAGGCTGAGATGGGTCTTCAAGTACTTGGTAGTCTTGCGAAGGAGCGAGGAGACCTCGGTCGCATCCATCCTGATGTAGACTGTCTCCATGGCGCTTTCCGCTGGGTGGAGTCTAGCCACTGAGGAAGAGACCATGATATCGAGCCAGCCCTAGCAGACTGCGAAGCCGACTGCCTCGAGGCTCGGGTTGCCTGTGACGGAGCCAAGAGTTGTGAAGACGAGATTGCTGAGGAGCTTGCCTGCATCTCTCTTGTGTACGGCATCCTTGGCGATGGTCTCTGAGATCGCGAGTATCTGTGGGAAGGTGGACTATTGGATCTCCTCGGTCGTGCGGAGGAAGGCCTTGATGAGTGCATCAACGATCCGGGCCTCCACGAGCTTGCTCACACTCACGGTGGTGAACGACTTCAGGACCAGGCTCCAAACCTGAGGCACGTGCTGACAGTATTGAGAAAACGCATGAATATTTGCTTCGCCAGCCTTATCTTGAACTTGAACATCAGCTGATCTTGGCGCATCTTGCTCCAAGAGCAAGGCCATGAGGCTTTTGATGAGCTGGATTGACGTCTCTGTTGCTGATGTTGAGGATGACCTGGCGCCTGTGTGGGGCTGTCTGGCGATCGGGAGGCTCAAAGACTTGGCAACTTGCAGGGGCACGAGGTCTTCTTCATCATCGTTGCCCGATTCCTCCTGCTTGGTGCCGTCCAGGCTTATCTTGGTCTTCTTCGCTGCTGCAGTTTGACTAGGCACCTCTTTTACTTCCTCAACTTATTATAACTTTTCTTTACTTCTAGGATTTCTTTATGGTTTAAGCTTGGCCTCGAGCTCCATCACCGCTTTCGTATATCTGATATAGCCATCCAGGAGGAATGAAAGGTGCTCTACCCAGGTCTGGGCACTATTCAGGCACCTCTCTTGGAGCTGGGTTGCCCATTGGCTTGACGACGAGGTAGCTCTGGAAGCAAAGAGAGCAGTCTCAGAGCCTGCGCCACCTCTTTGGCGGTCTACGAGCCAGATCAGGAGGCCTTGTGCTTGCTGGATCCACGACCCCAGAACCTCACGGTGCTTGGCTCTCTCTTCCTGCACATACTTTTGGACTGTTGCGAGCTCACGGCGAGCATCTTCACCTGCTGCATCGGCCTTCTCGGCTTTCTTCTCATTCTCGAGGGCGTCCAGGTATCGACTGACTTGGGCGAGGGCATGAGGTTGAGCGATGCTTGCCATCAGAGTCTGCAAGCCCTGCAACAACGTTGAGGCATTGCATATCTATTTTTTATCTTCTTATTCTGGTTCCTTTTTAACAGAACCGGACTTCGCCTCTCCCAAGCATAGGACGGCGACGCAAAGCTCCAAGAGGTCACTCTATCCCATCTGCACCATCAGAGCCAACGTGGACACTGATCTGGCAGTCTTGGAGAGGCTGTTCATGTTGTTGATTGCGTGAGCTAGCAAGGCGGCCTTCGCGGTCCGTGGCAGAGCAGCCGAAGGGCATCTGCAGATCCAGACAGCAAGTCTGAATATGGCCAGCAGCTGCTCGTCCTCGTCAAGGTTCACGGCGCTGCTGTCAGCTCCTTGTCCAGCCTTGGCCAACGCCGATGCCTGAGCAGCGCTAGTGGAAGTTCTCGACCTCAAGCTACCCTTAGGACCGGAGATCGGAACTGAGAAGCTTCTCTGTACACCAAGTGGCTCCAAATCATCGATCATATCGTCGTTGTCGCTGCCAGAGGCCTACAGCTCTCCTTTTGGGTCCTGTGCGGCCTCCTTATCCACTTACTCCGTTGCTTCTTACTTCTGGTTCTTGGATGCTGCATTCGCTGCTTTAGTGGCCTTTTGACCATCTTTTACTTTCTTATTGAGCTTTTGGGCGTCAACTGCCTTCTTTTAGATCCTCAAGAAGGCTTCTTGGCCTGCAGAGCCCTCGGCTACTTCAACTGCATCTACTCGCTGGAGCTGGCGCATACTCAGGATGAGGATTGAGGACACCATGACAAGTGGCCTCTCTGGAGCTGGCTGTTCTTGCTTCTGTCTGGCTTGGTGCTCCTCATCTGGACCAAGGTCAAGAGTTTGACTCAAGAACCAGATGAGATCACCAGCTGGTATCCTGAGGGCATCGAGGGCGTCCACGACTGACTTTTGTGAGAATCCGCGCTCTGGTTTCGACAAGAATTGCCAGACCACGCTCGAGAAGAGCTCTGCTCTCTCCGTAGCATCCATGAGGGACCAAATGCGATCCTTGATCACTGCGAGAACATGCGACCTCGTGGCGCCTCTCTCGAAGGCAACGAAGGTCCTGAAAAGCTGCTGAGCCACCTTGACCAATGGCTGCTTCTCGTCTGGCTCGAGGCCAGTGAGCAGCTCACGAAGGCCCTCTGCCGGTAGAGTCACTCGCTCGTAGGCGACACTGATGAGTTTGGTGAGGTCCACGGCAAATGTGGTGAGGAACTGTAGACTTTGTGCTCCATCTCCACGCTGTATTCCACTGCCTCGCAGGCACTGCTGCTCCTGGATCTTCTGGATCTTGAGCAGGAGCTCGGCGATCTCATCCTTGGCGTCAGCTGCCCTCTTGCTCGAGGCCGAAGGCTACCTGCTGCGCTTCATGGCTTCTCGTAGCTGCTGCTGTAGGTCTCTGAGCTCGCTGGGTGGCCCTGACTGGTTGGTCTTGATCTCCTCCAACTGGACTTCTGCAAGTTCCAGTGGTGCAGCAACAGCTGAAGCCTCGTTGTTGGCTTCCTCGATCTGCTCGCCGTGGTCTGGTGCTGATTGAGTCTTGCTTGGCTCTTTCTTTGCGCCAGAAGTCCCTTCAGCTGGCGAAGCAGGCTTCTTCTCGATGATGAGTGGGAGCATCTGGGCCTCCTGGGGTCGACCAGCCACAGGCAGTACAAGCATGGGCGTCGACCTTCCTACTCTGACTTGCTTGGCACCCTGCTCAGTTGCTGACAGTCGCCATTCCTCAGCTCTGGCTTGGTAGTCAACTACCACATCTTGCCCCTCAGCCACAGGTTCTCCGTAGAACTCTGCCAAGGTCTCTGGAGGCGAGCTGTCCTTGCTGGCTCCCGCTGGTAGAGACGTCGAGGTGTAACCAAAGATGAGCTTGACAGTCAACTCGGAGCATGAGCAGTTAAGCGCCAGGCTCAGGCACTCGTCTGCGGTCGATTTGCTCTCTGTGCTCTCCTTTTGGCTCTGTCCACTCCGCTTATAGCGCACGTATCGTGCGAAGGAGCATTCACTAAGCGATTGATGGAAGATCAGCTTGCCGGCAGCGGAGACGACCACATCCAGCTTATAAAGAGCACTCTATTGGTCGCTGAAGTAGACCTAGACGAGCTTGACTCTCGTCTTCTGGTCAAATGCGGCCTTGAATGTGTGGCACATTGATTGTTTTGTGCTCTGGATGAGCACACCTCGTAGCAATCCTGCTTTGCTTGCCGTTGCTGAGCCGATGTCAGCGTCCTCGTCCTTGTTGTTGGAGCTGGTCTCTGCAGCAGAAACATCCTCGACGCTGAGAGGCCTGAGGAGCACCTGATCGAATGGGAAATGCTCGGAGAAGTTGGCGATGGCCTTGGTGTCACTTGGAAGTAAGGAGTCACAGCGGGTGCGGAACTCGATGTACTCTGGCTTCTGGGCCTCTGGAACGCATTTTTTGCCAACTTTGGTGTAGAAGGTGTCGACCAGGACTCTGAGGGCCCGCTCCATGTCGAGTGGCATCACCCAGTTGAGCATGCCGATGAGCGCCTCGTATCCTCTCTGTGGTGGCACACTGTGAGGCAGCTCGTTCTGCACGATGTCGATCAAGATCTCATACAAGTCGCGGACAAACTTGGTCTCCGTCTGGAAGCATCGCAAGAACTCCACCGATGCCTGGATGTGGGCTTGATCATTCGTCAACAGGTTCGTCGTGATGAATTGCCTCAAGTCGATGGTCTCCAAGATCAGCCCTGCAAACTGGTAGTCATTCTTGATGAGCTTTGTCAAGAACTCCATTATATATGCTATGAGGGTCCTCTTGTATTTTCCGTCTTATACCATCGTCGATAGGACTCTATAGATCACGTCGAAATATTGTGGGCTAATGAGGTAAGTCCTGTCAAGGGCTGGAACTTGCCCAGCCTGGGTCACCACTCCGACCACCGAGACTCCTTTGAGCTCCCATGGGCCGCCGGTGCCGGTCTTGTGCACGCTGACTGAGAGCCCTTTGAGAGTTCTCAGCGAGATCCGTGGGTCACCGAGCCGGAGGATGGTCTGGCCTATCGGACTGACGCCACTAGCTCTTAAGGCTCGCTGATTGTCAAGAGGTAGGTTGCAGATCCTCAACTGTGAAATCTGTAAGCTGTCTAATCGGAGGAGCTCTTCGTTGGTTTCCAGATCCTTGATCACGATGGCGTGGCCACTGAGGATGGGCTTCTCGTTTGGCCTTGCCAGAGAGTCCAGATCTCCTGATCCACAGAAATCGCCAGAGTAGTCGAAGGCTTAGGAGCTGCCCTGTACTCCAAAGAATTCAAGCTCCATCGGAAGGTCATTCACGCTCTGCCTGAAGTGATGGGGCTTGCTTCTGAATCCCGTTGGCTTGAGCATGATGTACCTGCAAGACTTCTTGAAGTCTATGTCGATTGTAAGGCTTGGTCTCTCATCGAACTCGAAGAAGGATACTGGCTCACATGGCCTCAAGGGTCTGGGGTCTTGCATCCTCTTGGCTTTCCATTGGCTGTAATCCTCGGCAGTGAACTTATGGAAAGGCTTCGTCATCTCAAAAGTCTCGAGGTTGTCCGCCATGAATACCAGACCACGTCCAACAGGGTAGGCTCCACAGACTGAGGATGGCTAGGATCGGATCGTGTACTTGTCAATCGTCATGGTGTCACCGTGGAGGTGCCTGAAGTAGAACTCAGGTCGAGCATAATTGCTGGCGAAGACTTGTCCTGTGTCTTTCTGCTGTTAATCATTTCGTGCAGGGTTGTCCAAGACGATTGTGTTCACCTGGTGCGAGTTGTTGAACTGCGCTCCCTTGTGCTTTTGGACGATGAGGGGCAGGAAGCTGGCGCTCTCATCTTTTGTCTGGCCTTTGCCTACTTGGGCTTGCTGGTTCCAGCCCATCTTGCCGGCTTCCTCATGGATCTACCGGGACTCAACGCCCTTGATTGTGAACTGTCCTAGACCACCGCCGCCAAGATTCTGGGCGTCACCAGGTCTCGGTACGTCTGGCAGCTCGTCCTCAATCTATTCATCTATCTATTCAGAAGCACACTTAACCACCACCACGCCGTCATCAGCAACATGGCTTGACTGGCTACTTGGCTCCTCCTTGGGTGCCTCTCCCTCGCGGAGAAGCTCGCTCGAATCTTTACAGCTGAATGTTAGGTCAACATTCAGAGATATGAGGTTGGCAGCGCTCTCAAATGAGATCTCCATCGGGCCGAACTCATCCTCTCCGTTGGCTGTCCAGTTGTGCCGTCTGTAGAACGATGGTCTTCCATCTTCGCTCTGGGTCGCTCCTTTCAGAGTCTGGGCGTTTGAAATCGCAGAGACGGCCTTGCCTTTCATCAAGGCCTCATATCTCTTGATGTCCTCGATGGATACCGTTGCTGGGTCGATTGCTGCTTTGCTAGGAATTTGGGCTTCTTCTGTGTCCTTCTTGTTGTCAGCTTGGCCGGATGTTGACTCCGTTGCCTTGGTCGCCTACGGCTTCTCCTCTTCGATGGTATGAGCTGTGATGGCGTCCTTCTCTTGGATGAAGACTTGTCCTTGTCCAACCTTGACGACTTTCAGCTCCTGGGCGCCTTCAACGAGAGTGCTTTGGTGTGCTGTTACCAAGAATCCCGCAGCGTTTTCGATCTTATAGACTGAGACCCCTTGAGCGGTGTGTACGACGAGCTGCCTGGTCTAGCTGCAGTATTGCACGTCCTTGACGTCGGCGTTCTTCACCCCAGCAAAGAGCTCTTCTGTGATCTCCTTCACCTCAAGGCAGAGTGCTCTGGCACTGTGGGCAACGGCTGTGTGTGATATGCTCACCAAGAAGGTCGATACCACATCATCTTTCCTACGGCCTTGGACCAAGACGAATAGCGGCGACTCTGGTGATACGTCGATGCCGATCTGGCATAGCAGCGAAACTTCCTTGAGAGGAAGTCTGACGACTCCGACGTCGGCACTGCTCATCACCTGATTGATGCCAAGCTGCGAGAAGATACTCTTGCTTGCGTCGCCGCTGTCACCAAGGGCTGGGTACAAGCTCTCCAAGAGCGATTGGTTATTCATGAGCAAGCTCTCAAGGCATTCTGCCTCGCTGTCGAACCGCTCTCTGGTCAGTCGATTCTCGACTACACCAGCAGCCGTTGGGCTGCTCATGAAGTTGGCCAGGTACTAGCGCCTGTAAGCAAGGCTCTTGAGGTGGAGGTCTGTCACGCATTCCTCACTATTCTGCATCACAGCACCAACGAGGAGAGGCCTCCTGTCCTTGCCATTCCGGATTGAGCTGAAGAGATAGCTGAGAACCTTTGAGTGAGCAAGGAATTGCTGAGTCTTCTCGAACATTTGCTTTACCTGCTTCTTCTGCTTCTCTTCCTCTTACTTCTGGAGTTCCACCTGCTTTATTCTCGCATCTGCAAGTTCTTTTTCTCTTGCAAGCTTCTCTTCTTTCGCTTTCTCGGCTTTATCTTCGGCGTCTTGTTTTGCTTTCTCAGCTTCTTCGTCAACATAAGCGCTGGCTGGTGCCTATCCGAAGCAGATGTGGCACTTGGTTCCTCCTGGCTGGTTGATGACGGTACACATCTCACAGACCCATTGTACTACAGTTACCTTCTTTTCCTCTTTGGGTGCTACCTTCTCTTGTTGGCTGACTTGCTCCACTTGCAGTGAAACCACAGCCTCAACAGCAGCTGCCACGCTCTCATTCTTGACTTTGACCAGTGCCAGCTTGCCCAAGTCCTCTGGGAAGCCCATATCCTTCAATTGCCAGAGGAATTCAAGGTTTGGCTCAACTGGTGCTTCTTCAGTTGCTTTCTGTACCTCTTTGGCACCGTTCTTCTTCTATGGCTATGAGTTCTTCTTCTCTGATTCTTTTTTCTCTGCTGCAGCTTTCTTTTTGGTGTCTTTTGCCTTTTCGATTGCCTGCTGTTGCAGTTCCTCACCTTTCTCGTCGGCAGCAAAGATGTCCTCGATCTAGCTGAGCTCTCCGTGCTATTCGATGGACTGCTCATACTCTGCTTACAGATCATCGAGTCCACCCGATGATGAGCTTTCGCCATCTCCGCAGGCCTCGTCGATTGCTGCTGACTCGTCAAACATGGCCTGCATGAGCTCTCCATCTCCTTTCTCGTGCTCTTCTGCTGGAACCGGCTCCTCTGTCTTCTTGCTTTCGGGGCTGATAGCTGGCTGCTTGAGCCTGGTGTAGATCTTGGCTCCATTCTCCTGCTCGCTCAAGTCGTAGTTGAGGAAGTACAGCTGCGCCCTCTGGATGTTGTCCTTTGGGTCAATATGCACCTGCACCTTGAAGTTCAGAGCAGAAATTCGCATTAAACCTGCCTTGGTAGACCAGATATTGACAGCAGCGTCACCGGTGCTCGAAGAGAGCACAAAGTCGGAGTGCTGGAGGGCCTAAAGCCCTGTGATTGGAGGCCTTGAGCTCTGTCCCTGGAGTCCACTCCAGTGTGCTCGTGAAGGCATGCTATTGATCGACTTGGCAAGAGGCACATTCCAAGAGTCGAAGCCTTTGATCATCAAGTTGCTCTTGAATTGCTCTTCAAGGACTGCGTGGATGTCTCGACTCCCTGTAGCTGAGCAGGTCTCGTAGATGTTTGACAAATCAACCTTCAAGTGCTGATAAAATCTTAAGCCTTCGGATAGGCTCTTGTCTCGTACATTGCAGACGCCGTGGTCAGCGAGAGCCAGTGGGCAGTGTTGTTGGTCGGAAGGCAGAGACATCAGAGACGCCAGTCTTCCAAGCGCTGTATGTGCTCTGGACATATCCCGTTGGTACAGGACTTTCTTTGCCTCGGTCGAGAGGCACTCGCTCTGGCTTGCAATCTGATAGACTTGATCCTCGAGGCCAACGATGACGCTTAGCAACTTGTTTGCATCGATGAAGTTCAGGCTCTTGGGCTCTTCTTGACCATTGGAGTCTGCTGGCTGCTCTTTGAGGGTCAGGTCGCTCGACTCGATATCCCTGGCAAGGTCCTCGATGTGCTTGGCCTGCTGGACGGCCACACGAGCCAAGTCCTTGATGGCGAGGAGAGCATCGAAGTACGGAGTCCGCACCGACCTACCGTCGTAGCTGGACTTCAGCCTGCCGAGAAAGTGCGTGATCGCTGGCTCACTTCCGACTTGGCTCCAATCTAGGAGGTCTACCAGGCTCTTGAGCTCCGATGGAGTGATGAAGACGCTCACTTCATCCAAGACTTCCTTGATGTGGTTGCCGAAGTAGGCCGATACTGGCTCGTCGAAGAACTCTCCTTTGCCTCTAGACCCTCTGCTCACGAGTTTCAGCTGGTGGTCGAGCGACATCAGCACCTGGTCTGACGCTGGTAGATAGACGGCATGCAATTGGGCGCTTTTGGTGGCTTAGTCTGTGCTTTGGGCCTCGCTGGCGCCGGCACGAACGGCAACGTCACCAGATTTGAGGAAACTGAGCGCCTCTTGGAGGTCTCGCTTGTGGCTGCTCTCTTGCTCTTCTTTTTTCTCCTTGGATGCTGGCTCAAGTCCTGCATACCTCTGGATCCTCTCCCGCGTCTCTGCTGGCACCAGCTCGCTCGTCTCGAGCAGCTTGGTGAGATCGCCAGCGAGCTGCTTGACGTCCTTGACGTGTGCAAAGTGAGGTGCGAGTGCAGCTTCTCCATTGTCATTGTGCAAGTGCATCTGCAGCAGCTTCGTCATGTGGAGGCTGCTCAAGAAGCTCAGGATGCATTGGTTCTGCTTGGCCTCCACCAAATACTTGAAGGCATCCTACTCGCTCTCAAACTTCAGGAGGACATATCGGGGCTTTGCAACGGTTGCTGCCTTCTCGTCCGAGGCTCCGTCCTCTGGTGACGTGGCGCTTGGTGTTGCTGGTATGACGCGCATCTCGAACTTTGGGAGGCCTGAGACTGCATCTGGGTCAGCCTTCTCTGGGGTGCTCTCGGCCTCGCCTTTCACCTCCTCCTTGGATTCTTCTTCGTCAACAGCCACCACGATGGCGTCAACATCCTCTTTTGTGCTGAGCTTCTCGACTTGCTTGAGCAGCTCGCTTTCAGAGAGGACCTTGCCAGCCGAGTCTTGGGTCCGGAAGTTGTATGCAACCAGATATCTGCCAAGCTCTGAGGCCAAGAAAGCACTCTGGTAGGTAGTCATCGATTGGCTGAGACAAGCTGGGAACGAGTGCTGACCTCCGCTCTTGGAGTCATCCTGTGGCCCCCTCAGGGCCTTGGAGATCAAGCTGCTTGAAGCTGCATCGTCGCTCACGCAGAATGGGTTCAAGATCACCTCCAGATCCTTCTCGAGAAAGTGGACTGCTGGTATCCATGCCTTCCCAGCAGTCAGGCTCTTCGACATATCGTTCAGCCGTTTGCCGTCGATCCAGTACCTGAGCCTTAGCTTCACAAGGTCTAGCTCCACGCCAATGACTCGAGGCGTAGAGGTCCTGAATGTTTATGCTATAAATTTTCCTTTGTCACGCTCTGCTATCTTGGCCTATTAATTGAGCGTATCTTTGCCTTTTGAGAATACTCCAATCTGAATAGATGTACAGCGGATTGGGCAGGTCACTTCCCAATAGTGAACGCCCTCGTGCAGGACCATGTTTGCTCTTGCAGTTGAGTCCTTCTGCAAGGCACGAGCGGTGAAGCCGCTCACCGAGATGTCTATCTCGTTTGTGGAGAGCGAGGGGCAGAACCTCATGACCTGAGGGTGTCGGTGGCTCGCTTCAGTCAATCTGCCTTCTATGCCGACTTTATCGCGGCCCTCGCTTTTGTTCAACGCCGTGGTGGTCTCCTTGGCCTCTTCGGCAACGTTCATATTCATCTTCTTGGAGACATCGTTGCTATCATCATCAATAATCTCGTGCACTTTAATCTCTGGTCCCTTCTGGGACAGCCTTTG
>Ga0256412_1000017_pt1 | contig 19390 bp, 23 predicted proteins | sample WCR_74metaT_FD_190055 | JGI IMG/M metagenome (GOLD analysis project Ga0256412, IMG submission 190055) | Metatranscriptome of seawater microbial communities from Monterey Bay, California, United States - WCR_74 (Metagenome Metatranscriptome) | ecosystem: Environmental > Aquatic > Marine > Coastal...
CAACAATATGTATGACACTAAATCAGATTATGAAATATAGTCTATTTATTATTATCTGCGTAGCCGCTTCAGCATTTAGCGGCTGTAGCAGCATCTCAACGCGAATACCAGTTTTCTTACCTAAAATTACTAGTAATATTTCAGATCCTACAGGCGCTCACCAAATCACAAACCTCGATGGTAGATTTTTGATGTCATATCAGAAAAATGGCAAAAAAATAGCAAAATACTGCAACTTTAGTTGGGAGAAGTCAAAAAAAACCTTATTGATTACATTGTCATCACCTCTTGGCCAAACTCTGGCGATCATTAAAGTCATAAGAAATCAAGATTTTAAAGTAGATATACAAGGGGTACATGATAAGAATGATGTTCGTAATCTGACAAAGAGAGCAGCAGGTTGGTTAACATTAATTTCTAATTTTCAGTATCTACTAGAAAGTAGAAATAACATTAATTTTAGCAATGATAGTGATGATAGTTCAAAAATAATAAAAGAAAACACCTTCAGAATTCCTGAGGGATGGAAAGTCCAACGGATTATCTACCAAATTGGAAACAATAAATCTAAGTCATGCCCTAGAAAAATAGATCTAATATGTAACACAGCAAAAAACGGGAAAATTGCAGTACGTATTGTCATCGATAATTGCCAAATACATAAAAAATTTCAAGAAAATGAAGAAAATGCTTAACAACTGCATGGCTCCAGCTAAGCTAAATTTATTTTTACGGATTGTAGGACGCCGTTCAGATGGATATCATTTGTTGGAAACAGTATTTCAGTTGATTAATCTCAATGATTTTTTACACTTCGAGTTACGTACTGATCATCATATCCACCGTAAAACTAACATTTTGGGATTAGCAGCAGAAGATGATCTAGTTATACGCGCTGCTAAAGTATTACAGCAGGCAGTATGGAATAAAACTGGTAACATTCTCGGAGCAAATATCTCAATCGAGAAAAGAATTCCTATGGGAGGTGGTTTAGGAGGTGGTTCATCTGATGCTGCAACGACTATGATAGCACTTAACAACCTTTGGCAAGGTCACTTATCCCGCAAGGAATTAATGGTTCTAGGCCTCCGTTTAGGTGCAGATATACCGTTTTTTTTGTTTGGTTATAATGCATTTGCAGAAGGAATTGGAGAAAAATTAAGAAGAATTGACACCCCCAGCTTGTGGTTTATTGTAATCGATCCAGGTATAAATATTTCAACTAGGTTAGTTTTCTCGTCTCTAGAGTTGACAAAAAACACAAAATCCGTGAAAATTGGGTGCGTTTCAAAAAGTAGTAAGACAGCCGAGAAAAATGACCTAGAAAAAGTAGCTGTGGAGTACTACCCAGAGGTCAAGAGAGCCATAAGTTGGTTATCTAGATACGGAGATGCTAGAATGACTGGCTCCGGTGCGTGCGTTTTTTGCAGCTTTACACTAGAACTAGTTGCTGATACAGTACTGGAATTGGTTCCGAGTCAATGGAAAGCATGGAAAGTGAAGTCGATAAGAGAACATCCTCTTAAAGTGGACTGACGCTTATACTAGGTAGCGTAAGCCTACTGTAATACAAAAATCAGATTAATAGTTAAAAATCTGTACTGACAAATTTTTTCTAGGGGAATCGCCAAGTTGGTTAAGGCACTGGATTTTGATTCCAGCATTCCAAGGTTCGAATCCTTGTTCCCCTGCCACTAACTAAATAGAAATCCCGGGGAAATTCTGGCATTTGCTAGTTACCGGTACGTAGTAGTGATAATTTTTTTAGAAATAGTGTCACCCTCAGAAATAAGCCTAAGCCGACAACGTAAGACTAATTTAGTTTCACGTTGCCGGCTTCTGAATTTTTTAACTACTAATTACTGTATTTAGGAATCTTCATGTCAAATGAAAACCCGATGGTCTTTACGGGAACAGCAAATCCAGAGTTAGCAATTGGAGTTGCAAGGCAACTCGGTGTTCCACTTGGAAAAGCAAATATTGCTAAATTTTCTGACAGAGAAGTAGCAGTCGAAATTAATGAAAATGTACGTGGTAAAGATGTATTTGTCTTGCAATCGACCTGCGCTCCTACGAACGACAATCTTATGGAAATAATGCTGATGGTTGATGCATTGAAACGTGCTTCTGCTGGTCGGATTATGGCGGCGATTCCGTATTACGGTTATTCAAGACAGGATCGCCGACCTCGCTCAGCACGAGTTGCTATTTCTGCAAAAGTAGTTGCAAATATGTTGCAAAACGCTGGTGTAGAACGCGTCCTAATTATGGACTTACATGCTGATCAGATTCAGGGTTTCTTTGATATTCCTGTAGATAATATATATGCATCTCCAATTTTATTAGGGGATCTTATAAGTAAGAATTATGGTAATTTACTGGTTGTATCTCCAGATGTTGGCGGGGTCGTTAGGGCTCGGGCAATGGCGAAACGCTTAAATTGTGAGTTGGCAATTATTGATAAACGTCGACCTAGGGCAAATATATCAGAGGTCATGAATATTATTGGTGAAGTTGAAGGTCGAAACTGTATAATTATGGATGATATGGTCGACACAGCCGGCACCTTGACAAAAGCAGCTGAAGTATTAAAAAAGCATTGTGCTAAAAAAGTAGTAGCCTATTGCACTCATCCTGTATTATCTGGCTCAGCGATCGAACGTATCGTCAATTCGCCGTTAGATGAACTAGTAGTGATCGATACCATACCTCTATCAGCACAAGCCAAATCCTGTATCAAGATACGCCAATTATCATGTTCAGAATTGCTTGCTGAAACTTTTAAGCGCATTGTCAAAGGAAAATCAGTTATGTCTTTATTCATGGAATAGCTTATTATTCCTTACAATATGATATTCATTAATTACAGAAAATTAATAACGCCGAGGGATAGCAACTTGGCATTAAACGGAGCTTGAAAATGAGAATAAATGCATTTATACGCAAAGAGTGCGGTACTGGAGCAAGCCGTCGAATGCGTGTTGCTGGGAAAACGCCAGGTATAGTTTACGGTGGCTCTGATGGTCCGGTTGATATCTTCCTAGACCATAATATGCTGTACCATGCGTTAAAAAAAGAGAACTTTCAATCTTCAATACTTGATCTTGAAATAAATGAAAAAGTAGAGCAAGTTCTATTGCGGGATTTTCAAATGCATGCGTACAAGCAGTTGGTTCTACATGTTGACTTTCAACGAATTGATACAAAAAAGACAATTCATGTGAAGGCACCATTACGCTTCATAAATGCAGACACAGCAGACGCAGTAAAACTATCTGGTGCAGTCATAAATCATATTTTTTCTGAACTAGAAATAGCTTGTTTGCCAGAAAATCTACCAGAATTTATTGAAGTTGACCTAGCTAATATTAAAATTGGTGGCTCTATACATATATCCGATCTGCAGTTACCTAAAGGTGTTACGGTGATTGCTCAAGAAAATTTGACCATTGCTACTGCCTCAAACTCAGATTCTAAAGTCGAATCCAGCACGCTAATATAAAATGTGATTAAAAACTATTTATATAGAAATTGCGAATCTTAAGAAACATAAAAATGTATGATCATTCGCCTTATCATTGGTCTCGGCAATCCTGGGTTAGAATATGAGAGAACACGCCATAATACTGGTTTTTGGCTAGTCGACAGCATGGCCAATAATTTTAATCAGCAAATGACTAGGTCAGTAAACTTTAATGCGTTACTTACAAAAATTGTTATTGACGGCCAAAATATATGGTTGGCAAAACCACAGACTTTTATGAATTTCTCCGGACTATCGGTAAGTTCAATAGCAAAATTCTACAAAATCAAAGTCGAAGAAATCTTAGTGGTACATGATGAGCTAGACTTACCGGCAGGCAGTGTAAAACTAAAAAAAGGTGGTTCTTCCAATGGACATAATGGTTTAAGAGATATAACGAATACTCTAGGTAGCAATAAATACTGGCGCTTACGACTGGGGATAGGTCACCCACGCACACTAAATATACAACAAAGAGTAGTTGATTTTGTCCTCCAAAACCCAAGTAAAGATGAGAGATGGTTAATTGATTCTTCGATTAACCATTGCCTCAGAACTATCCATTTTTTATGTCAGGGAAGATTTGAGAAAGCAATTAACCATCTCTATGGTACGAAGTGATATTTGTTGACATCTAATAAATAGCCAATTAAGAAGTCACGAAACGGTTTTACAAACTAACCTATATAATTATGAGCCTCAAATGTGGAATTGTTGGATTACCTAATGTTGGTAAATCTACCCTCTTCAACGCATTGACTAAAGCAGGAGTTCCAGCAGAAAACTACCCATTTTGCACCATAGATCCGAACATTGGAGTAGTAGGAGTTCCTGATTCACGATTAGAAATGCTTTCAAAAATTGTTAATCCTGAGCGTATTGTGCCCGCAAATGTAGGATTTGTTGATATAGCTGGTCTAGTAGAGGGAGCATCAAAAGGCGAAGGTTTAGGTAATCAGTTCCTTGCACATATAAGGGAAACTGACGCTATACTTAACGTGGTTCGTTGTTTTGAAAATGATAATATAGTTCATGTAGGCGGAAAAGTTAATCCACTAGAGGATATTGAAATTATCCAGACGGAATTAGCTTTAGCTGATATAGGCACTATAGAGAAAGCTATTCTTCGTACGAAAAAAAAGTCACATGCTCATGATAAATCTTTATCTAAGATAATCAGCCTACTGGAGCATTTGATGGAGGAATTAAATCAAAACAAACCAGTGCGTATGTGTAACCTTAATGCCGAAGAGATGCATTTGATTAAGCCATTATCCTTGATCACGGCTAAACCGATCATGTATCTAGCTAATGTCTCTGAAAAGGGCTTCACTGATAACCCACTTTTAGATCAATTGGTCGCATATTCTGAGCAACATAATATACCCGTAATAAAAATTTGTGCTACGATTGAATCAGAAATCGCTGACCTCGACGAAATAGATAAGAATGAATTTCTAGCAGATATAGGAATGCAAGAACCTGGACTAGATCGGTTGATACAAGCTACTTTCAATCTCCTCGGGTTGCACACATATTTTACCGCTGGAGTTAAGGAAGTACGTGCATGGACTATTAATATAGGCGATACAGGACCCCAGGCTGCTGCTGTCATACACACTGACTTTGAGCGTGGTTTCATCCGTGCTCAAACTATTTCTTATGAAGATTTCATACATTATGGAGGAGAACAAGGTGCTAGAGAAGCAGGAAAAATTCGTACTGAAGGAAAGGAGTACATTGTTAAAGATGGCGATGTACTAAATTTCTTGTTTAACGTCTAAGTCTCTAATCCAGGAAGAGATGTGTAGAAAGTTAGAGTATTTCTTCTACGCCTGTAGAATCTCAAACTTAGCCTGCAGCTGCTCCTTAGATTCTTGGTAATTTAGGTCAAGAGGAATACAGCTAACTGGACAGACCTGCTGACATTGTGGCTCACTGAAATGACCCACGCATTCGGTACATCTATTTGGGTCAATCTCGTAAATTACTAGCCCCATGTGAATGGCGTCGTTCGGGCATTCGGGCTCGCACACATCACAATTAATGCAATCATTGGTAATTATCAGAGCCATGTTGTCTCCTATTTAAATTTTTTACTAAGTCGCTTTTACTTAGTATCGTTTATTTGGCATTCAGTTTCTTCTTTAACCATGCTTCTGCTAAAGGAGGAACGAACTTAGAAACGTCTCCTCCCAGTGTTGCAATCTCTCTAACTATAGTACCAGATATAAATTGGTACTGATCCGATGGGGTTAGAAATAGGGTCTCCACATCTGGTAATAAATAACGATTCATACCGGCCATTTGGAATTCGAACTCAAAATCAGACATTGCACGTAAGCCACGTACTATTACACTTGCTCTATGCCTAATTATAAAATCCTTGAGTAAACCAGAAAAACTCTCTACCTGTACGTTAGAATAGTGACTTAAGATATCACTAGAAATGGATAGCCGTTCTCTCAAGGAGAAAAATGGGCTTTTACTTTTATTACTAGCTATACCAATTACTAGTCGATCAAATAGTCTTGAGGCACGGCGCACTAAATCTTCGTGACCACGCGTAAGGGGATCGAACGTTCCTGGGTAAACTGCAGTGATCATTTTTCTCTTCAATTAGGTTACTCACTTTGTATATAATTTTTTTGGGTAGAAGGAGATTTCTTTTTCAATAGGTGGTAGAACACCATACCAGTTTTGCAAGAACGCAATACCTCCCAGCCGCTTAAATAATAGGTCTCTTCATATAGTTTAAATTCAGACTCAAGGTAAATTAAACCATGCTCAGTGAGCAATGGCCAACATAATGGAACCAATTTTTCCAACCATCCTTTATGGTAGGGGGGATCAAGGAAAATTAAGTCGAAATACATATCATCTGCAGCACAAGCTTTGGCAAGCCAATCTATCCCATTTTCTACTAGAATCTGAATTTGGCCAGCGTTTAATTTGATTTTAGTAGCCTCCAGCTGAGCTGCTACCCGAATATTGTTTTCGATCATCTGAACTTGAAGGGCACCACGGCTGGCTGCTTCAAAGCCTAGCGCACCTGTGCCAGCAAACAAATCTAGGCAGCGTAACGTATGCCAGTCATCACTTAGAAAGTAGCTTAGCCAGTTAAATAAACTTTCCCGCACCCTGCTAGGAGTTGGTCGGAGACTTTCGCTTTCTAATGTAACTAAGGGAGTACGCTTCCAAGTGCCACCGATGATCCGAACTTGCTTAGATCTGACCTTGTATAAGGGCTGTTTCAACTTCTGAATACTGCTTATTTTCTTCATTACATCTAACAAATATTAGGAACCACTAGAAAATTTATTATTAACATCTACTTGCTTTCATCACTACTAGCTCTCATTTTTTGGAGACGTACTCTGATAAAATACTCAAGATTACACACTTCCAAACATTATGTGCTAAAAAAATAATAGTGCACACTATTTCAACAATCTAAGGATCAAATTTTAAATGTTCAATTTCTTTAAAAGAAAATCAAAATCACAGGAAACTATAAAGCCAGGAGGTTCTGAACAAATATCATTATCAGAAGATAATATCCTAAAGTCAAATCCTACTGTCGCAAGCACCACACATAGTATAGTTCCTGCCTTAATTTTGCCTGAACAAAAAAAAAATTGGCTATCACGTCTTAAAATAGGTTTATCAAAAACTGCCTCTAATCTAAGTAGCTTATTCAAAAGTACTAAAATTGACGATGATTTGTATGAAGAGTTAGAGTCAGTTCTGCTAGTCTCTGATACAGGTGTTGAGGCTACTAATTTCTTGATTAGTAGTTTAAGAAAGAAAGTCCGAAAGGATAAGATAACTGAAATAAGCGAGGTAAAATTTGCATTACGTACGATAATGATAGAACTACTTAAACCGTTAGAGAAGACACTAATTCTAGGTCAATATCAACCACTGGTGGTAGTTGTAACTGGGGTAAATGGCTCTGGAAAAACTACGACCATAGGCAAATTAGCACAATATTTACAAGCACATAAGCAATCAGTACTATTAGCAGCTGGAGATACCTTCCGAGCAGCAGCGAGAGAACAATTAAAAATCTGGAGTAATCGCAACAATATCACTATAGTAGCTCAAAAATCTGGCGATCCGGCTGCGGTAGCTTTCGATGCTGTTCACTCAGCAGGGGCCAGTGGCATTAATGTGGTAATGGGTGACACTGCTGGGCGCATGCCCACCCCGTTACATTTAATGGAAGAGCTGAAGAAGGTAAAACGTGTTGTCAAAAAAAGTATGGATACTGCCCCACATGAAATATTACTTGTGATAGATGGAAATACTGGTCAAAATGCCCTAACACAGGTCAAAGCTTTCGATGATGCAGTTAAGATAACTGGTTTAGTAATCACTAAGCTAGACGGTACCGCTAAGGGTGGTGCATTAATATCTATAGCTTATACCAATAAAATTCCAATATATTTTATTGGTATTGGAGAACAAATAGAAGACTTGCAACCATTTGACAGTACACAATTTGTGGATGCGTTACTAGTTTAATTCTAATAAAGTCATCTTCAAGTAATAAGTAACTAAAATTTAGCAAGGTCCTGATACAGGGCAGTTATGAAGATAAAAAATTGATAATCTAGCTAATATTTTGAGACAATTTGCGCAGTAGGGTTTGATACAAAAGAACAGGAGCACTACCACATGGCTAACATCCTAGTAGTTGATGATGAGGTAGGAATCCGGGAATTACTCTCGGAGATCCTAGGTGACGAGGGACATGTGGTAACAGTGGCAGAAAATGTTCAACAAGCCCGCATATTCCGACAAAACAGCATACCTAATCTAGTACTACTTGACATTTGGATGCCGAATGTTGACGGCATCACGCTTTTAAAGGAATGGCAGTGCAATGGGCTACTAACTATGCCTGTGATCATGATGTCTGGTCATGCCACAATTAATACGGCAGTAGAGGCTATACGCATTGGTGCCTTAAATTTTTTGGAGAAGCCAATTTCTTTACAAAAATTACTGAGAGCAGTTAAACAAGGTCTTACAAAAAACTTTAAAGTAAACCAGGTTGCAGAATTTTGTACACAATCTGTGATCACTCCTAATAGGTTAAGTAATTCTGTTAAGAACCTAGTATCGTCTGAATCGATCAGTACTGTACCAAAAGTTACTTCTGAGAAATTATTTTCTTCATCATTCAGTTTACCATTACGTGAGGCCCGAGATATATTTGAACGTGCCTACTTTGAATATCACTTAGTTCGCGAAGGTGGCAGTATGACCCGAGTAGCAGAAAGAACTGGTTTAGAGCGTACCCACCTTTACCGAAAGTTAAAGCAGCTTGGTATTAATCCAGGAAAATTAACGAAAAAAAATGGGGAGAATCGCCACTCTAACAATTAGCAAATTCTCACTATTATCTAACGTGAAAAGTATTTCTCTCAAAAAATATTTGGTGACTATTTTAATAAATTATCGCAGATAATTTTCTGTATACTACTCTATAAAAATTTTTCAAAGTATATGCATAAGAAATTTTTTATGAAATTCCTAGTTAATACTGTCAAAGTTCGTTAATAGATGATTAAACCAATAGTGGCTACTCTAATATCAGCTACAGTTCGTAGAAAAAGAGGAAAAAGATGAAGGATCTATCATCCAACATAGCTTTAAATTTTGCTGATAAAATCAGCTTAGGATTTGGATTATCTAGTGGTCTAGGAAATATTGATGCTTATATATCTTCAGTTAGCCGACTTCCAATGCTGACTCATGATGAGGAGATTTCTTTGGCAAAACAGCTACGTGATGAAAATAATTTAGACTCTGCTCAAAAACTAGTACTATCTCATCTAAGGTTAGTAGTATCGATAGCACATAATTACCTAGGATATGGTTTATCTAAGGCTGATCTTATTCAAGAAGGAAATATAGGCTTAATGAAAGCAGTCAAGCGCTTTGATCCAGATCAAGGTGTACGGCTAGTGTCCTATGCTATACACTGGATTAAAGCAGAAATGCATGAGTATATTATAAAGAACTGGCGATTGGTAAAAGTTGCAACTACTAAAGCACAGCGTAAGCTATTTTTTAATTTACGTAGTCATAAAGAAGAATCCAGCTTTATGAATTCAGCTAAAGTCGATGCGTTAGCCAGAAATCTTAATGTTAAACACGAGGAAGTGCTAGAAATGGAAACACGTCTAACTGGTAGGGATATACCATTAGAAACACCAGTTGATGAAGAAGATGACAAATTTTCCCCCATTGCTTACCTTTCTAGTGAAACACAAGAACCTACCAAAGTATTAGAGGCACGTTACCGTGATAGGATGCAATCAGAAGGATTAAAATTGGCCCTGAGCAAGTTAGATAATCGCTCACGCCGTATTATCGAGGCGCGCTGGTTAGCCAATGATGACGGTTCAGGAGCTACTTTACATGAACTAGCTGATGAGTTTGGAGTATCTGCAGAAAGAATACGACAAATTGAAGCAGTTGGCATCAAAAAAATGAAAGGGTCTTTAGCATCATTTATTTGAGATCTTTGCCTATTCTCTATTTATTTAATCTTTGATATTAATATTAATCCCTAATGCACTGGATTTTATATATTCCTTTTTCAAAACTTAAGGTAATGATCAACTAACAAGGCAATAAATAAAAGTGCTAGATAAACAATAGAGTAAGAAAACATGCTCCATGCAACCTGATCTGTATAACAATGATAGATTCTCCATGCATGCCAGAAAAAAATTACCCCCAGAATTACTGCAGCTATCAGATAAATTAGACCACTCATACCGATCCCAAAAGGCAACATTGTAGTTACAAATAATGCGACAGTATATAACACAACCTGGAGCTGAGTGAATTTCATACCATGGGTTATAGGTAACATGGGAAGCTGAGAATTTTCATATTCATGGCGTCGATACATAGCTAATGCCCAGAAATGAGGCGGAGTCCACATAAAAATTATCAACACTAGAATCCAAGCTTGTATAGGTAGATTGCCTGTAATAGCGGCCCAACCAAGTGCTGGTGGCATTGCACCGGCTAGTCCACCAATAACAATATTCTGTGGTGTTGCTGGTTTTAAAATAATAGTATAGATAATAGTATAGCCAACAAAGGTAGAGAAAGTTAGCCACATGGTAAGCGGATTAACAAAAAAATATAAGATGTACATACCAATTCCACCTGCCAAGCTAGAAAATGTTGAGGCCTGGAATGCTGTAACTTCTCCACGCGCTGTAGGTCGTGAAGCAGTGCGGGTCATTTTTTTATCTATTTCGCGTTCGATTAAGCAATTGATAGCAAACGCGGCGCCAGCCAATAGCCATATTCCTATGGATGTAGCCACTACGGTTTTCCAATTAGGTAGACTTGGAATTGATAGCAGCATGCCAATCATTGCACAAAATACTGTGAGTCTTGTAACCCGCGGTTTGGTGAGACTCCAGTACTGAATAACTCGGTTAGGCAGTAAAACATTCATAGGTATAAATAGTAAGGAAGTCGATACGATGTAATTTAGTATAATCAACCATAGACTTACTGCTCACCACGCTATTGGCACAAACGTCCTAAGAATAAGTATACGAAATTTAGTTAACCTCAGATATATGACGATAGTACCCGTTACAGGACTGTCTTTGCTATATAGAAAACCATGCTGAAAACGATGATGGTCGGTACCAAATTCCAAGCTGTTTCGATCCCAATATTTTTTTGGAAAGCAGTTTTTTTATCTCTCAATAATGTTCGATGGCTCATAGTATGGTAGAAAATAATGCTAAAAACTATCAGTAAAACTAGTAAAGAAATAGTTAGCACTAGACGATGAGGATCATAATCCACCATCTTGAAAAGTGATGATCGTACATTACCTACCTTTTCAATAGGTCTGCCTATCTTTCTCCATAAAAACACCAATAAAGATAGAAGAGGGGTGCTAATTACCAGAATTTTTACATATTTCATGATTCTTCTAAAGGTTCATAATTTATGTTTTTTTACTTATTAAATCCCAATTCTTTCTACACAGCTAGTATGTAGTAGATAGAATCTATTAAAAATCATCTAAAAAAATTAGAAAATGAAGTAAGCTTATAGGCCGGATTCTGTTACAGTATCAAGAAGAATAATCTTAGTACTATATGACAGTCATTCCTCTAGGCGCTGAATTACTCCAGCGCTCAAGCTTCCTACCCGCATGCTCCGCGAACAACATCAACGCATGCCTATTTGGAGTTGCTCCGAGTGGAGGTTACCGCGTTTCACCATAACTTAATACGCTCGTCTCTGTGGCCCTATTCCTCGCCTCGCGGCGGACGGTCGTTAACCGCCACCCTGTTCTATGGAGTCCGGACCTTCCTCTCGCAGAAGCGCCAAAGCATCTACCAGCGACTGTCCAGCTTACTTCACGTCACTATTGTACCCTAATAAAAAAAAAGCGGTTAGATTTTTACAGCGCTCTAAATCTTGAGACTAGAGAGAATATCTAGAATCTGATGATAATCGTAAAAAATAATTTTTTACGATTACAAGGTTACTCAGCAGTAACTTTGTAAATTTCCACTAAGATCTAAGCTGATCTAAAATAGCTATTGCAGCAGTATAAGGAGATTAATATTTACGATATCAACAATTACTATTCTATTCGCGGACTGGTAGGTCACTACTAATATTATAGGACCATCCAAAATAGCCCGATAGATAGAGCATACCTTAGACTAGGGACTATCTTAGTCTCCGGAATATATTAATAGTGAATAGCACGCATATGACCAACCTAACTTCTCAGATCCAACAAAAACACCACTGATGAAATCTGGCACTCAATAAATTAGACGCGCTTATTAATAATCTGGATTATGCAATTTTTGCGGAATTTTCACTTCTACAAATCACTAAATAGACTTAATGAAAAAAGGAGACAATAACAATCCAATTTCATATAAGAGGCATAAGGGTACTGCTAACAGTAATTGGCTTATGACATCTGGAGGCGTAACTATTGCAGCAACTATAAAAGCACTAACAATCACGTAAGGTCGTATTAACTTCAATTTTTCTAGGGAAATTAGACTCATACGAGTTACCACAATTACTAGAATAGGCACCTCAAAAGTTATGCCAAAAGAAATAAACATAGTCATTACGAAGTTAAGATATTTGTCAATATCTGGAGCCAGTGAGACTGACTTTGGTGCAAAATTGTTAATGAAGTTAAAAATTACACCAAATACTAAGTAGTAACAAAAAGCTATACCAGTGATAAAAAGAAATGATGATGAGATTATTAATGGAATAATTAATTTTCTTTCATACATGTATAGTCCTGGGGCAATAAATGCCCACAACTGATATAAAACCCAGGGTAGAGAAATAGTAAAAGCTACCATTAAAGTGAGTTTAACTGGGATCAGGAATGGTGTAGTGACACCGGTGGCAATCATTTTTGAACCCTCTGGTAAAGCAGCCAGCATAGGTTCAGCTAGTAAATCATAAATATGTGCTGTCCATGGCATCAAACATAGGAAAACTATAATCACTCCAATTGAAGCTTTTACAATGTGGATGCGTAGTTCTGATAAATGAGAAACAAATGTTCCTTTGAAAACTTCTAAACTCTGTTCTTCACTCATGTAAACTAATCATTTTGCGAACGAATGAGTCTATGATTTTTAATGGCTGGATAGTCTTTGGCGAATCGAGCAGCACTAGACAAAATATATAATTTTTGACTACTTTTCTTCCTATACCAACGTGGAATCATACTATTACGCATTATTTTTTCATTACGAAAAATCTTAGATTTCGTTACCAGTTTCTTTGTAATACTATCGTTGTTTTGACTAGTATTATCCCAATTTTCATACAGTTTTTTTTCAGAGTCTAAGAGATTTTTAGCAACGCCTTTCTCAATATCTCTTCCTGTTTTTTCAATCTCTTGATGTATTTTTCGAAACTCTTCGAGTTCAATATCATGACTTACTTCAGATTTAATTTCATTAATATAACGTTGTGCACGACCAAGTAAGGAACCTGCCATGCGGGCTACAGTTGGAAACTTTTCTGGTCCAACAACAATCAGTGTCACAATGCCAATCAGTATAAGCTTAGCAAAATCAATATCAATCATATTTAAATTAGTACCATCGACTCAGTAAGACATAGGACAGTACTAGACATTATTCATCACTCTTTTTAGGAGATTTTTCTTCTTCTGCCTTGATGTTTTCTTTAAAGCCTTTAACTGCTTTACCCAAGTCAGAGCCTATATTGCTAACCTTTTTGGTGCCGAATACTAGCATAACGATAACTAAAACTACTAGCCAGTGCCAAATACTAAAAGAGCCCATTTTTTTTCCATTAAGATAAGTTTTTAGATTCTACTATATTACCTGTAGTTTCATAACCTCTTAGATCTCCGCTTATAACATGTATGTGAAGATGATATATTTCTTGCCCTCCATTGGGTCCAACATTACAGATAACTTTATAGCCACCGCTTGGAAATTTATCCATGCATAAATGGTAACTACACCCCTGATTTTCTGATAATTTTGATGCCAGGAGCATCATTTTACCCAATAAATGAACGTGATCTTCAGTACAATCTGAGAGTGTCGTGATATGTTTTTTAGGTAAGATTAAAAAATGGACGGATGAGACTGGATTAATATCATGAAAAGCAATCAAGTTGCTATCTTCATATATCAACTTTGAAGATTCTTGATTAGCTATAATTCTACAAAAAGCACAATTTTCCAAGGTACCTCCGAATCTAAAAATAATCTTTGACTACTTAAGTATTATCGTAAGTATATATTTTCTTGCTATTTTTATTACATTCTAAGTGGTCAAGAAACTCAATCTCTAGGATTTCTACATGTAGATTTTAAATCTAGTGCTTTTAAAATTAGGAGAATTCGATGATAATTTATCTCGATAATTGCGCCAGACTAGAAGCCATCATATAAATCACCTAATTCTTTCAATATTAGCACCTACTGCTGATAATTTACGTTCCATTTGATCGTAGCCGCGGTCTAGATGACAAACACGCTCAATTAAAGTTTGACCATAAGCTGCCATACCAGAAATTACTAACGATGCTGAAGCACGCAGATCAGTTGCCTTAACTGGAGCACCGATCAATTTTTCTACACCCTTGATAATAGCAGTATTGCTCTGGATATTAATAATAGCACCAAGTCGACTCATTTCCTGAGCATGCATAAAACGATTCTCGAATATTGTTTCAGTCACATAGCTGGTCCCTTCAGCAACGCTGTTCATAGCTACAAATTGTGCTTGCATATCAGTTGGAAAACCCGGATATGCAGCAGTACAAAAGCTCACAGCTTCTGGGCGTTTTCCCATTTGAACACGTATCCAGTTTTCTCCCATAGTTAAAGTAACACCAGCTTTACGCAATTTTTCCAACACGGCATCGAGTATGTGAACACAGGTATTTCTAAGGATTACGTCACCGCCAGTAGAAGCTACTGCGCAGAGAAAAGTTCCTGTCTCGATGCGGTCAGAAATCACAGAGTGCCTAGCACCATGTAATTTTTCTACTCCTTGAATTACTAAGCAATTGGTACCAATTCCATTGATCTTTGCCCCCATTGCCACTAGTAGGTTTGCTAGATCGCTGACTTCAGGTTCACGAGCAGCATTTTCCAGGATAGTTTCCCCATCTGCTAAGGTAGATGCCATTAGGAGGTTCTCAGTACCCGTAACGGTAATCATATCAGTAGTGATTCGTGCGCCTTTCAATTTCTTAGCCTTGGCGTGAATATAACCAGCTTCAATCGAAATTTCAGCACCCATTGCTTGTAACCCTTTGATGTGCTGATCAATAGGACGAGAACCAATGCCACAGCCACCTGGTAAAGATACTCGAGCTTCACCAAAACGTGCTAAGAGTATTCCAAGCACGAGAATTGACGCTCTCATAGTCTTTACCATCTCATACGGTGCTTCTAGGTTGGTAATGCAGTCGCCTTGTAAAGTAATAACATGGTTTTCCTGAGTAGATTTCAACCCCATTTTTCTTAACAATTTTAAAATTGTAGATACATCTTTTAAGTTTGGTACATTGCTCAATTGTAATTGTTCAGAACTAAGTAAACCTGCACATAACATAGGTAGAGCTGCATTTTTTGCACCAGAGATAATAATTTCGCCAGAAAGACGATTACCACCTTTTATAAGCAATTTATCCATGTTGATCTTGAGAATAGCCTATATTCTCTTGGTATTCTTCTGGAGTTAAAGTTTTCATTGAAAGGGCATGAATTTCTTCTTTCATACGATCGCCTAGTGCCACGTAGACAATTTGATGGCGCTGTAATAATTTTTTTCCAATAAAAATAGGGGAAACAATCAGTGCCCTAAAGTGTTGGCCATCGCCTTGGACATCTAGATGAGAACATTCCAGGCCAGAAGAGATATAAATTTTAATAAGATCAGGTGTAGTAGGCATGTTTTATCAGCTAGTTTTGAATTTAATACTTTGTTTTAACAACGTAATTTATACCCACATTTCAACATTTGGAGTGCTACTATAGAAAAGATTGCTAGAAATGCGCCTGTAATTGTCAAGCTGATCATGGGTGCAATATCTGACTGTCCAAAAAATCCGTAACGAAAACCATCGATCATATAAAAGAACGGGTTAAAACGCGATATAGATTGCCAAAATACCGGCAGTGATTTAGTTGAGTAAAATACACCAGCAAGAAAGGTGGATGGCATAATGAAGAAACTTTGAACAGCAGATAGCTGCTCAAATCTTTCCGCCCAAATACCGACAATTAAACCTATCGTACCTAATAAAATCGCTCCTAAGAAGGAAAATACTATGATCCACCATGGTATTACCAAAGAAAAATCATTGGAAAAATTGCCAAACCACATAGTTGCAGAAAATACACCTAAGCCAACTACCAAACCCCGGACTGCTGAAGCTAAAACATAAGCACTATATACCTCCCAGTATGCTAATGGAGATAACATTATAAAAACCAAGCTACCGGTCACCTTTGATTGTGTTAGTGATGATGATGAATTAGCAAAAGAATTCTGCAATATGCTCATCATCACAAGGCCTGGAATTAAAAAAGATGTGTACTGAACACCATAATAGGTATTGATATGGCCATGAGATGTATGCTTAAAAATTAGTAAATATAATACTGCGGTTAAAATAGGAGCGCAAATAGTCTGTGTTGAGACCTTCGAAAAACGTAGTATTTCTTTAAAGAATAGGGTTTGAAAACCGATCATTGTAATTTCCTCATTTAGATGAACATGAATTCAAATTTCTTAGTGTCTCTAGAACGTCAGGTACATTATCGCGAAGATTATCTGCTCGAAGAAAGATGGTCCTAAATTTTACCTATCTATAGTCTTTAAAAAAATGTCTTCTAGGTTGATTTGTTGTAACTGAATATCTTCGACTACCGCGTTGTTCTCTCGTAGAATTCTAAGAATTTTCTCAACATCAGAATGGTCATTGATACGCAACACGAATTTTCCAGCATCTTCTTGAAGAATGAAGGATCTTAGCACTAATGGCAGATCACTTCTGATTAAGCGTATTATCAGTTTTGAGCCAGCTATCTGTTTGAGTAAATTCTGTGTTTGATCAAGCAACACTATCTTACCTAGCTTAAGTATAGCTATGCGATTGCAATGTTCTTGAGCCTCTTCCAAATAATGGGTCGTTAGAACCACAGTATGGCCTTTGCGGTTTAAACAAGAAATGAAGTTCCATAAAGTTTTTCGTAATTCAACATCCACGCCAGCAGTTGGTTCATCTAATATGATAACTGGTGGCTTATGTACTAGAGCCTGTGCTACTAGCACCCGTCTTTTCATACCGCCAGATAAAGAACGCATGTTAGTATCTGATTTACTAGTCAGGTCTAAGTTTTCCATTACTTCGTTTATCCATAAATCATTATTCTGTAGACCATAGTAACCAGATTGAATGCGCAAGGTTTCACGAACCGTAAAAAATGGATCAAACACTAACTCCTGAGGGACTACTCCTAGGTTCCGACGTGCAACGCGATAGTCTCTGATTACGTCGTGCCCGTGAATAGTTACTTTGCCAGAATCGGGGCGACTAAGACCTGCAATAATTGAAATCAATGTAGTCTTTCCAGCTCCATTGGGACCTAGTAGCCCAAAGAATTCACCTTTTTCAATAGTTAAAGATATACCATCTAAAGCTTGCAAAGACCGATAACGTTTCTTAATATCTATAATTTGAATAGCTGCCATATCACCTTACTCAATACCTCGCCAATCAAAGATAGCATTGGTAATCTCCTAGAAGTCGTGATTTTTAGAAGATCAGTTTTAGTACAACCTGTTTTCTCTAGGGTAGATAATGCCTAAATACTCTAAGGATACAGGGAAATCTAATAGGAGGGTATAGAATATAAGAGTAGAAATTTTCTACTAGCCCTCACCCTAATTTTAAGTTACACACCATTTAGCGCTAAAATATTAAAAATAAATAATATTTTTTCCAAAAAAAATATTTCCGATCATCTAAAAATTTATACTAGTTGAACTAATGTTGATAAAAATGAGGTCTTTGACGCTTAATAAAATATCTCTCTTCTATAATCCACCATGGAAGGAAAATATTTCCTACACGGGAATTATCAACTGCACGTGCTCACCAGCTAGCTTCTCGTATATTCCAAACCACCAAAATCTCTGGCAACAGGCATAAAGTGTTAATTCTATTACAATGTTGTGTCTAGTCTTTATCTATCCGTAAAATTGCACCAATATTCTTTCATAAGCTTTTGAATATCTATAAAACCTAATTCCCAATGTAAAATATATCTAATGGAATCGATAAAAGATGAGATGAATACTACTTGAAATAAAATATTCTGAGCATATAACTTTAAAATTTGTAGTTGGAGCAAAAAAATTTTACTAATTACAGGAATAAGAAATACGTACATTCTATTGCGTTACTTGACTGAATAGATAATCAAGTAACAGCTCTTTATCATTACCTGTTTATTCTAAAAGGTACATATCTCGGTATATATCCTAAAATGGAATATCATCGTCTATATCAGAAAAATTCTGTACAGTACGAGAAAATGTAGGGGAGTTTGTATTTTGAGTCTTCGACTTTTGTGGAGCACTACTATAATTTCCGACATCATCCATCGGAGTATTGCCACCCCCTGTATTTTGACGGCTACCGAGCATCTGCATAGTGTCAGCGATTATTTCAGTGGTATAGCGTTCCGCGCCATCTTTATCTTGCCACTTACGCGTTTGTAAACGTCCTTCTACATAAGCCTGAGAACCTTTTTTCAAATATTGACCAGCGATTTCAGCTAGTTTACGATAAAACACAACGCGGTGCCATTCAGTTAATTCTTTTTTCTCGCCACTGGTTTTATCTTTCCAATTTTCTGTAGTAGCAATAGTAATATTAGTTACTGCCTCGCCGTTTGGCATATAACGTGTTTCGGGGTCACGACCAAGATTTCCTACAATAATAACTTTGTTGACAGATGCCATATTAAATATCTCCTAAATACTAGAATGTTGAAAGCAATAAAAAATTGTGGATGTACTACTCGAGAAAAAATATGTGGATGATATAAGATAAGAGGTTATTTTTTTGAATTTGGCTTCGTCTTTAAGAAAATTGGGCGTATAGAGATTTTATTATCCTAGTGCTGGTACTCTCTATAATTATGAACTTCAAAGCGGGCAGAAGCAAAGACTTTCATGGTATTACATCATCTGATTCTATATTAAACTTAGTATTCTGCACAGTAACAAAATTTTCAAATAAAAGACTCCCTGTAG
>Ga0256412_1000018_pt1 | contig 19035 bp, 20 predicted proteins | sample WCR_74metaT_FD_190055 | JGI IMG/M metagenome (GOLD analysis project Ga0256412, IMG submission 190055) | Metatranscriptome of seawater microbial communities from Monterey Bay, California, United States - WCR_74 (Metagenome Metatranscriptome) | ecosystem: Environmental > Aquatic > Marine > Coastal...
CGATGATCTATCTGTTGTAATTAGTACATTACAACAACTTATTTCTACAGAGGAGAAAATCCTAGTTAAACCTTCTCCTCTCGTGGTCGTCAATGATTATTCTGATAGTGCAATCATGCTTAACGTCAGAGTTTGGACCACGACTAAGGAATTTTGGTCAGTACGTTGGTGGCTAACAAAAAATATACATTCTGCTCTAGTTAGATCAGGTTGTTCAGTGGCATATCCAGTTCGAGAGTTACATGTTCTTCATGAACCAGCATCTAAAATTGTGACTTAAAAATATAGTTAACTGATCAACCACGATACATCCATATCAGTAATCCATGGAGAAATTTAGAGAAAGAAGGCTTATTTAAATAGCATACGCATCGAGTCCCACGCACGACCTAGTATCCCAGCTTTGTTAATACTTTCTAATGCTACCACTGGAAACTGAGCAATAGGTACGCCACTGGCTTTAATCTTAAACATACCGATTTGAGAGTTTCTCTTTACTGGTGCTATTAGTGGGCTAGTTCTTTCTAGAGTAGATTCAATTTCTTTAGCCATACCTCTTTGAACCGTTACGTAGAGATTCTTTTTGAAACCGATTTTTATATAATTTTTGTCGCCCTTCCAGATTCTTAATTTTTCTGCTAAGCCGCTTTTAGCACAGATCTTTATTGCATCAAAATTTTGAAATCCCCAGTTTAATAGTTTCCTAGCCTCTTGTATCCGAATTCTATCTGAGTTTGTACCAATAACAACTGCTAATAACCGATGGCTATTTCCGCTATTTTTGTGCTTAGCACTAACGATGATAGAGTAACCAGCACTGCTGGTATAGCCAGTTTTCATGCCGTCTACTGTAGGATCTGACCACAGTAATCGATTGCGGTTGAATTGGGTAATTTTGTTATAGGTATATCTTTTAGTTGAATCAATTTTGTAAAATTCAGGAAAATCATTAATTACGTGTACTGCTAGAGTAGCTAAGTCGCGTGCTGTAGAGTAGGTATCGGTGCTTGGCAGCCCGTGTGGGTTTCCAAAATGGGTACGACTCATACCCATTTTCTTTGCTTCTTGATTCATGAGAGCGACAAAAGAACTTTCAGTTCCTGCTACCGCCTCTGCCAATGCAACTGCAGCGTCGTTACCTGATACGACCATTAAACCGTATAGTAGGTCTCGGATTGATACTGCAGTCGCGGGGCTAATAAACATTTTTGAACTGCTTGGATCAACTTTCCACGCTTTAACTGATACTTCAATCATTTGATCCTCGCTGATTCTCCTATCCCTGAGCGCACTAAAAGTGACATAGGCTGTCATAATCTTAGCTAGCGAGGCTGGTTCAATACGTAAAGTAGGATTTTTTGAGCCAATTATCTGGTTACTAGTCATATCTAACAGTAACCACGACTTAGCAGCTACTGTAGGTAGTGGCAATGTTTGAGAACTAGCTACAGATGTGAAAAGGATAGCAAAAAGTAATGCAAATATTTTTTTCATGTTGTATAAAGATGTATATACTGGGTATAAGGATTAAATGATTTCACTAAGCAGTGCGTAGGTCATTTTTTACTAGCTTTCTCTCCCACCGAAAAAACTTGCTATTTTTTGGGCTTGAACCGGGACCGTTCATGACTATAGAAAATTGACGAATTGACGAATAGTTGAAGAAACTGGGCATGATTGTTGCACTTAGGTACTTTTGCTAAGAAAGTATATATTCAAATACAAGGATAACACAGTATTTGTGTTGGACATCATAGTTAAAAAGTTCGAAAAATATTTTCGTAGAAAATTGCAGAGATTTAATTAGCTTCGATCTTTATATGAATATCACTTCTTAATAAAAGTAAAAAATCACTATGTTCATCAATACTTCTATTGAAATGAAAGGCCGTTACTAGATTAGCCATATGTTTGTGTTATCCTCTCGAAGTAGAGACTATTTAACAAAAAATTTTATTAAAGTCCTAAATAAAGAAGCAAAATTTTGAAAAAAACCGACTCCAAACTGCTTAGATTTAATCACTAAAGTGATTAGACCAAGAAATTGTTTTCTGAGAATTTCTTAACGTCGATTTGATAATAATCATGAAAAGCATCCAGATATCTTATGCATAGAGCACTACAGCGAAAATTAAACATGCTACTAAGACATAATGTCTCGTAATTTATGGAGCCAACTTCACTTATTAGCCAAATATCTGCTGCTCGAATTGCCAGATTTGCTGGCAGCCGCCAAGCTCGGCGTTGCGAGATTAAGTTGATTACCGAGACTGGTTCTACTAACACCGACCTCCTGGAGTATATTGCTACCGGCAAACAAACTATGCCAGTTCTTTTAGTAGCGAAGACGCAAACTGCTGGTCGAGGTCGCGCGGGGCGTAGTTGGTTAACGTCACCTCTATCAGCATTAACATTTTCGTTGGCATGGCCATTTTCTATTTCATTGCAAGTTCTAGTTAGTCTACCATTAGTAGTAGGCGTAGCTATTGCTGAAACTCTTGCTGATTTTGGTGTCGAAGTACAATTGAAATGGCCAAATGATATTCTACAAGATGGTGGCAAATTAGCAGGTATCCTGGTCGAGACTATAACTATATTAGAAAAAACATGGGCAGTGATCGGAATCGGGATTAATATTGCTCTCTCAGAAGAATTACAAGAGAATATTCAAGGGCATACTGCTAACTTGACGAGCGAGTTAACTCAGGATTATGACTTATTGCTTGGATCCTTATTAAGAAAACTTACCAAAAATATAAAGAAATTTGAGAGTAAAGGGCTAGTTGTATTTATAGAGCGTTGGAATCAATTACATGCCTTCAACAATAAGGAAGTACTAATCTTAGATCAGGGTAAAATAGTTTATGAAGGTAAGTTATTGGGCATTGATCAGACCGGTCGTTTGCTGTTGAGAACGGTCTGTAATGGGCTAATTTATGTTGCATCGGGCGATATCTCATTGCGTTCTAGGGAGATATAAACCGTGATAACACTGTTGATAGATATTGGTAATACTCGAATTAAATGGGCACTTTCTAGTACCTTATATCCCAGTAATTTGCCTGGTAAGTGGCTAAAGAGCGGCTCAGTGGCTCACGGAAAGTTAACATGCTTAAGTAAGCATTGGCAAGAAATAGCGGTGACTCGTGTATTAATTTCGAATGTAGCTGGTAGTCATATACAGAGAAAAATAAAAGCACTACTAGATGAAAATTTTAGTTCTTCTATAAAAACTCATTGGTTTGTTTCTCTTCGAAAAGTAGCAACATTGCATAATAACTACGATAATCCAAAACAACTTGGATCTGATCGCTTCGCTGCTGCTTTAGGTGCACAAAAAATTTTTCCGAAGCAAAATATTCTAGTTGCTACTTGCGGTACTGCCACTACGATTGATTTAGTTAGTGCTGATGGCATATTTTCTGGTGGTATGATTTTGCCTGGGCTTAAGCTAATGGCGATTTCTCTAGCACATAGCACCGCACAACTGCCTCATATTATCCACTATCCTAAAAATAGGACTACAGTTCCTGTTAACACCAGAGATGCAATTATTAGTGGCTGTATTAATGCTCAGGTTGGCGCGATTGAAAGAGCATTTTCATTTTATCTTAACCAAACTGGAGATAAGTCTATGCGCTGTATACTGACAGGTGGCGCTGTGTCCCCAATTGAACCTCATGTAGCTATCACTCATAAGACAGTAGTTGATAATCTTATACTAATTGGCTTACAGACTGCTTCTGAACGTTTCATAGAATGGGAATAGTAGTCTTGATACTACCTTTTGATTGGGAAAGCACAATCTATTCTTATCACCTTTAAATCTTAGAATAATAACCTTGACTAAACCCTCAGATACTCTTTAGTCTCCCCCCAAATTTTTTCAGGATATCCATGGCTAACCTTGACCCTACTAATAGTATTTCTGGGTTTTCCGCAGAATCTAAAGCTAATATTTTAGCTGAAGCACTACCTTACATACGTTGCCTTTACGGAAAAACTATTATTGTTAAGTATGGTGGTAATGCGATGACTGAGGAATACTTGAAGCTTAGTTTTGCAAGTGACTTAGTCTTAATGAAGTCTATTGGTATATATCCAGTGGTAGTACATGGTGGTGGCCCACAGATTAATAATGCTCTTAGAAAGATTGGGAAGCAGGGTGTCTTCACCCAAGGTATACGCATTACCGACAAAGAAACTATGGAAGTCGTCCAGTGGGTTCTTTGTGGCGAAGTACAGCAGGATATTGTGATGGCGATTAATAACTGCGGTGGTAAAGCAGTTGGTTTAACTGGTAAGGATGGTGGTTTAATCAGAGCTAGCAGATATTTTATGCCGGACCAAGAAAATCCAGGGAAAGTTATTGATATTGGATTCGTAGGAAAAATTAAATCTGTTGATCCAACATTAATTAAGGCGTTACATGATGCAGATTTTATTCCAATTATCTCTCCTATAGGTTTTGATGCCAATGGACAATCTTACAATATAAATGCCGACATCGTATCCGGTAAAATTGCTGAAGCTCTAAATGCAGAGAAGCTGATCATGATGACAAATATTACTGGTGTACAAGACAAGCAAGGGCGTTTGTTGAATAATTTATCAGAGCAAGATGCAGATAGAATCTCCAGGGATGGCACCATTTCTGATGGCATGCTTCCAAAGATTTTATCGGCACTCGATGCAGTTAAATCTGGGGTTAACGCAGCACACATCATTGATGGCAGGATCTTACACTCTGTGTTGATAGAATTATTAACTGAAAAAAAGCTTGGTACCATTATTCATTCCCATAAGATATCTATAAGAGGTTAAAGCTTTTACTTGACTCTTTACTTGACTCAGATCAAGGATGCTATATCTTCCTGTTCTAGGTAACACCATTCTCCTAATTCGATCTTCAAAGACTCTAGCATCAAGTTACCTATGCCTATCCTTTTTAACTCTAAGCAATGATTTCCAACTGCAGCCAACATACGTTTTATTTGGTGATATTTACCCTGATGTAATGCAATCTCAATCTCATGCGTGTCTAGTATACGACAGTTAACAGCCCATAAAATTTGACACTCATCATGTAATTTGACCCCTGTTAATAAGTTATCCACTAATTCGTCAGTAACAGGGTAATATGTCCTAGCAATATATAACTTTGGCACATGCTTTTTTGGCGAACATTGGGCATGGATGAAATTACCGTCATCTGAAATTAGTAAAAGACCAGTTGTATCATGGTCTAGGCGTCCCACTGATTGAGCTCCACGCCAGCTAAATTGTTCTGGCAGGATACTTAGTACTCCAGGATGGCAACTTGGCTTGCGAGAGCATTCGATATTAGGAGGCTTATTAAGGGCAATATAGATTTTCCCCCGGTACTGCCACTCTTCTCCAAAGACTGTAAACGCTAAGTTCTCAGTATCGTATGTAGCACTATGATTGGATACTATATCATCGTTAATAAGAATTTCTTCTTTTTCAATTAATCTTCGACAGTATTTCCTGCTTCCAAAGCCTTGTGATTGTAGAATTCGATCTAAGGTTATTTTGGGCATAGCAACAGTTTATCCAGAGGGTCTCGCATCAGAGAAGGTAACTCCTTGGTATGTATACCAAAGGAATCGTTAATATATCTCATAAATTTTTTCTAAGTAGAAATTTTTACGCTACTTTATAGTTACATATTGTTCACCTCTTTAGGAAAAAAAGATTAAGAAACTATGCTAGGATATCAAGCTGTAAGTTTAAAATCTGCACTATATTGATTCAGTGTGCATTTGCCACCAATCATATATACTAAGAATGAGTTAATAAGAATCAAGTTTCATTTGGGAGTATGTCACTAATTATAGTAAATCTGTATATTTAGTAGAAGAATAATTTTTCTACTTTCACATACCAGACGTATGATGAAATTTCCTACAATAGTCAAAGAATAATTATTATGACGGATAATTCTGGAGAACTAATCGAGTACCCAAGCGATTTTCCTATCAAGATCATGGGATTTACCCATGATCTATTTATACCAGCAATGATCAAAGTAGTAACTCGGTATGATTCTACCTTTCATATGGGTGCCTTAGAGGTACGCTTGTCTGCTAAAGGAAATTACACTAGCCTTACCGCTACTATTCGGGCTATCAGCCGAGAACAGCTTGACAATTTGTATCGATCCCTCTCATCACACCCCATGGTTAAGATGGTATTTTAGATTTACATATTACATATTTATGAATTGGATATATCACTATTCTCTCTGCTTAAATTTCTCATCACAGCACGTTAACGATCATCTAACTTCTTGCTTCCAAAAAATAAATGGTATGTATTAATTATAAGAATTATTAACTGCAGTCTTCTATAACGAACAACTGCCAATGAACTGGTTCTCACATAAGCTAGTCTTCCCTAAAATCTGTTTTATGTTCTATAATGCCCAACTTCAACTGTCAGAATATTCCCCAGATTATTCAGCGCGGAGTAGAGTCATACACTGCAAGCTTTAACGCAATGCGCGAATTCACCAGCATACGTACTATCGATACACCTGATCAGTTTTGGATAGTTGAGCATCTGCCAGTATATACGCTAGGCCTAGGAGCCGACCCTCGCCATATACTGGTACCACATGGAATCCCTATAGTTCAGACAGATCGTGGTGGAGAAGTAACCTATCATGGTCTAGGACAGGCAGTAATTTATTTATTGCTTGACTTACGTCGTTTTCGATCAGTTGCTCGCCTATTTATTCGAGAACTTGTGAAAAGAATTGAGCAGGCATTAATAGAAACTTTAGAGGAGTATCAGTTAGTTGGCGAACGTAAGATTGGTGCTCCAGGAATATATATTTCTAACGGTGAATGGCGAGGTGCAAAGATTGCTTCGCTTGGTTTGAAAGTAAATTCCAGTGGTCTCACCTACCATGGTGTATCCCTCAATGTTGATATGGATCTTATACCGTTTTCTTGGATCAATCCATGTGGTCATAAAGGTTTGCGAGCTATCGATATGAAAACACTAGGTGTTAATATCACTCTCTTTGAAATTCAGTTAGTACTTGCCAATAAACTGATGGGAAAACTTAACCAGGCGATTTAATTGAGATTTATAAAGACTATAAAAAATCATGACTACAGAAGACATAACAGTGCCAATGCCATCTAAAGGTATTATTCCCGGAGATAATAATAAGCCTTCCGAGAAACAGAAGGGTGCTGAAAAAACTGCACGTATTCCTATTAAGATTATTCCAGCCGAGCGCCTAAAAAAACCTGGATGGATCCGTGTTAAAGCAGCTTCTTTATCTTCACGCTTCTATGAAATTAAGAACGTCCTGCGCACGAATGGACTGGTAACAGTATGCGAAGAAGCTAACTGTCCAAATATTGGTGAATGCTTCGGCAAAGGTACCGCGACTTTCATGATTATGGGTGATAAGTGCACCCGGCGCTGTCCATTTTGCGACGTTGGCCACGGTCGTCCTGAAAAGCTGAATGATAAAGAACCAGAGAATCTAGCTAAAACCATCGCCGGCCTAAAGTTAAATCATGTTGTTATTACCAGCGTGGACCGTGATGATTTGCGCGATGGTGGTGCAGGCCATTTTGCTGATTGTATTCGATGTATACGTACTTTATCTTCAAAAACTCGTATTGAAATTTTAGTACCAGACTTTCGTGGTCGAGTAGACCGTGCTTTGGAAATTCTTAATCTAGCACCACCAGATATAATGAATCATAATCTAGAAACTGCCCCGCGTTTATATAAAGAAACTCGTCCTGGTTCAGACTACAAATATTCTTTGAATTTGCTGAAAAGTTTCAAGAAGTTACACCCTGATATACCAACTAAATCTGGAATTATGGTTGGGCTTGGCGAAACTGATGAAGAAGTTTTACAGGTCATGAGCGACATGCGTACACACCGTGTTGATATGTTGACTATTGGACAGTACTTAATGCCCAGTGCAAATCATTTACCAGTGCGCCGTTATGTGCATCCTGATACATTTGAAATGTATAAGAGAGAAGCATACAAGATAGGTTTTATACACGCCGAGATTGGTCCGATGGTACGTAGCTCTTATAATGCTGATCAACAAGCCCAAAAATCAGGAATGCTTACGAAAAAATGGTAACCTAAAGTGTAAGCATATGCACATTAATTGAGCAAGATTCATAGGTTAACTTGCAATGGGTAATAAATGTAGTATCAATCTGAACCAAAGCTATAAATTAGTGCCCTCATATTTTCGAAATATATAAGATTCTTACTTTAAGAAAGTTCTTTCCTCACCAATTATTTTTCAGCAATATACTCAAATTCCTTGATCACTTTTTGTACACCACTTGTGCTAGCAGCAGCTGCTGCTGCATCCATCCCTTCATGTTCAGTGACTCGACCCATCATGTAGACGTTACTACAGTCAGTCACTACCTTGACTATATTCCCTAACATATCCTTATTACTCATAAGAGAGGCAATTACTTTACTAGTAATAAAAATGTCGTTAGATCGAACTGAGAAATTCGATACTTTACCTACTATCAGTTCATTTATCACTGCGCGAACGTTTTCTATGGAGTTTAACTTATACTCAATAAATTTTTTTGTAGTAATATCATGTACTTTTCCAGTGAGAAGTATTCTGCGATTATAGCTGGTGACATTAACATGGCTATTTCGACTAGCCAGTTTATACACAATCTCCCCAGCTTTAAGCGAAATAGCTTTATCTTCTATTTGAGTACCTAGCGTCCGACGATCAGCCACTGCAAACCCGCCAGCAGTAATAGCTCCGCTTAAGATTAACGCAGAGCACCCCTGTAAACTTAACGCTACAGCACTATATACTACTATGATAGCTAGTGAACATAGCCATTTTTCCAATCTTGATCGCCACCAAATTATCCAATTAATCATTTTAACATTTCCCAAATAATGAGACATCAATACCATCGCACAGACAGTGAAGAATTAATAAATGAACCTCCTGGATGCGTGCAGTAGAGTCATGCGGAACACAGATATGTACGTCTTCTTTAACTAGTCTCCTCTGCACATCGCCACCACCTTTACCGGTCATCGCTATTACTCTCATGCCAAGAGCCAATGCAGAATCTACAGCAGCTAGTACATTGCCTGAATTTCCTGAAGTCGAAATTGCTAGGAGAATATCACCTGGTTTTCCAAATGCCTGAACTTGCTTAGAGAAAATATGCTTAGTACCGTAATCATTGTTTATAGCAGTAATGATTGATGTGTCAGTAGTAAGTGCTAATGCTGGTAGAGGTTGTCTTTCTCTCTCGAAGCGTCCCACTAGCTCAGCAGAAAAGTGTTGACAGTCTCCTGCGGACCCACCATTACCACAGGAAAGAATTTTATTGCCATTAGATAAAGCTAAGAACATAAGTTCAATAGCGTCGTTTATTGGTTGAATCAGAGATGCTGCTGCGCGGGCCTTCAGTGCTATACTATCGTTAAATTGCGCTAATATTCTTTGTTTCATCATATGTATATTTCCTTAGATACTAAAATTTACAGGTTTTTCTACAGATATATTGCATTTTTAGGTTGCAGCCTGGTATCCTGCAGGGAGATCATATAAGTAAGGTTAAATTCTACTGATAAAGCATACTACTATCGAAAAAGTAATTGAACTCCTCACGGCGCGGTCTGCTGTCCAATTTATAGATTTAACTACACCTATTACATGATAGCATCCATCATTTCTAATGACGCATCAATTTAATAGTGCTCTTATAAGTCCAATAGTCTTAGATAAGTTAGGAAAACAAGACTATCCCCCTTCCGCACTGTATGTATTGGCTACACCGATCGGTAATATATGCGATATTACTATACGAGCTTTACACACACTATCTATAGCTGACGTTGTGGCATGTGAGGATACGCGAAACACTAGTTATTTGCTCAGCTGTTACGGTTTATCTAAAAGCTTGATGGCAGCACATAAACATAATGAAAGAAAAATTTCAGAGAAAATCGTAACTCGCCTTAAGATGGGTGAACGTATCGTATTAGTATGCGACTCCGGGACACCCACTATTTCTGATCCTGGAGCACGTATCGTCGATGCAGTACTCCGTGCAGGCTTACGTACTATACCAGTTCCAGGACCATCAGCAACTATTGCTGCATTGTCAGTGAGTGGAATAATCAATGATCAGTTCCAGTTTATTGGATTTCTCCCAAAAAAGGATATGCAACGTGAAACTTTGCTTATCAGTTTAGCAAAGTCAACGTCCACTCTAGTGATATATGAAACCCCACACCGAATAATAGAGAGCGTCAATGCTTTACTAAAAGCATTTGGACCCTCTCGTTGCATTACCTTTGCTCGTGAGTTAACTAAAATGTTTGAAAGCATACATCGTTGCTCTTTGGAAGATGCGTTAGTTTGGTTAACAACTGGTCGCAATCAGCATAGGGGAGAATTTGTTTTGATAGTTGAAGCAATTCCTATTGCTACTACTCTTCTTAACGAGAGTTTGGAAAGAGAGAGGTTGCTAAACATCTTGTTAGCAGATTTTTCTGTCAAAAAATCTGTAGATCTAGCAGCAAAAATTACTAACCAGAAAAAAAATACCCTATATGAGCGTGCACTTAAGCTGAAAAATAGCTTTCAGAAAAAGTAATATCCACTGATAGAATGAAAGTTGATATTGATTCCGGGTTCAATGGTGAAATCCTGGATTTCATAAAAAATAAAAAACTATGAGGGTACTTGTGATGAGAATTATGCCTTACTAAAGAGAGATAATATGAGCGATACGCATGCTAGTAATAATCTTACACTTAACTCACCCCGTCTTCATATTATTACGCTGGCAGCATTAGGTATTGTATTCGGTGATATCGGTACTAGTCCGTTATATGCACTGAGAGAGTGTTTTAGTATAGAACATGGCATTGTATTTACACCTGACGCGGTATTAGGAATTATTTCAATGCTGTTTTGGGCTATTACAATTGTTGTCTCGTTAAAATATGTATTGCTCGTAATGTGTGCTGATAATAATGGCGAGGGCGGAGCATTGGCTTTAATGGTCTTATCACTTCGTACTGCTAAAAAAGGTTCAGCTCGCGCCAAGATCCTGATAATGCTGGGTGTATTCGGAGCATGTATGTTTTACGGAGATGTTGTAATTACACCTGCTATTTCTGTATTATCTGCAGTAGAAGGTCTAGAAATTTCTGCTCCCGGATTAAGCCATTACGTTGTTCCTTTAGCACTAATTATTTTAATTGCTTTATTTTTAATTGAGAAACATGGTACTGCGATAGTTGGTAGGTTATTTGGTCCCGTGATGTTTGTATGGTTTCTATCGATAGGTCTACTAGGAATTCTTAATATTATTAAGAAACCTGAAATACTGGCAGCAATTAATCCCTATTATGCTTTTACCTTCATTCAGAAGAACGCATTACAGTCATTTATTGCGCTAGGTTCTATAGTTCTAGTCTTAACAGGAGCGGAGGCACTTTATGCAGACATGGGACATTTTGGCATTCGGCCCATCCGCTTTGCATGGTTGTTTACTGTTCTACCATGTCTAGCATTGAACTATTTCGGCCAAGGCGCAAATTTACTGAGTAATCCAGATGCAATCCAAAATCCATTTTATTTGATGGTTCCAGATACTTTTCTATTGCCCATGGTGATTTTATCAACTGCTGCAGCTGTGATTGCATCACAAGCTGTTATTTCAGGAGCATTCTCACTGACTAGTCAAGCAATATTGCTAGGCTTTATACCACGCATGCTTATACTCCATACCTCCGAGAATGAACGTGGTCAGATCTATATACCAGTGATTAACTGGATGTTATTAACACTAGTAGTGGCAGTAGTTATAGTATTCCAGAAATCTGATAATCTTGCCGCTGCTTACGGTGTTGCAGTGACTACTACCATGCTTACTACTACAGTATTAGCAGCGGTGGTTATGCGTACAGTCTGGAAATGGAATCCATTTCTAGTAGTACTTGTAATAAGTGTTTTTTTTGTTATTGACATCACTTTTTTCGCTGCTAATCTTCTTAAAATTATTGAAGGTGGGTGGTTTCCGCTTTTACTTGGCGGATTTGCCTTTCTGTTATTGATGACTTGGTATTCCGGTCGTATGCTATTGCATGAGCGAAACAAGTACGAGGGAGTTCCTTTAGGCCCTTTTATAGAAGATCTGATGATTTATCCTCCACATCGGGTAGAAGGGACTGCTGTATTTATGACAGGCGATATAACCACCGTGCCAGCTGCGCTACTACATAATTTGAAACATAATCATATTCTACACAAGCGCGTTTTCTTTCTCAAAATTAGCATTGTGGACGTTCCTCACGTCGCGGATAACCGCCGATTAGACCTGCAAGAGATAAGTTCTAATATATATGTTTTATCTGCTACATTTGGCTTTAAAGAGTCACCTGATGTGCATATTGTAATGGCCTTTGCTAGTAGCCAGTTTGGTATAGAATTTAATGTTATGGACACCTCATTCTTCTTAGCAAGAGATACAATAGTACCAAGTAACATTCCTGGTATGTATTTATGGCGTGAAAAACTTTTTTCTTGGATGCACCGAAATGCAGCTAAGCAATCTGATTTTTTCCGTATTCCAGTAAATCGAGTGGTTGAACTAGGCACTAAGATCGAAATATAGTGCTTTGTAAAATGTATCTACTATCAGAGATTCACATCTCTTATTACCTCAAAAGGGAAAGGACACAGCACAGCTGTTACTTTAAAGGAAGTTAAATAGGCCTATGGTGACTAAAACGAAACTTACTGTAAAATCACGGGCTGATTCATCATGGAGTTATATTTTCCTAAGAAAGTGTCTACATCCTCAACACTTGGCTTAGTTGCAATTAAATCTTCGAAACCTTTACGAAAAAAATTGGCTAAGGTCCCAGCGATGAAAGTCTCGCGCCTGAATGATTTATCAACAATTTCATATCCGCCAAAATATAAATTTTCTATAGTTTTATCAGCACCAAATTCAACGACACTATATTGATCACTGTTATAAATTATGTTCATGATAGTAATGCTAACGAGGTATTTCATTCGGAAAGAAGATAGTGTATTTATCTAAATAAACTATCTTCCTTGTCAGACTCCAGAAATTTTTAAGATCGTTTTAAATTCTAGGGCAGGTTCCTCAAAACTAGACAGAGAATAAGTTACCTTCACGATTTACACATCAAAAAACTATCTTTAAACTAGCCAAAATTAATTACTACAGCCCACTACTGACTTATATTGACAGAATTTTACTATCAGACTAAGAAGTATCAAGTCCATTACATAAGAATTTTAGCAGTTATGACGAAATATTTTTTCGCGACTATGACAAGTTTTGAAGCTGTAACTGAATCTCGTCTACGCGGGCTTCAAGTGTTTCAAGCCGTGCTCGAGTATTAGCTAATACTTGGGACTGCGTATCAAATTCTTCACGGGTGACAAGGTCTAACCTAGCAAGCCCTTGAACTAACATAGCTTTGATATTATTCTCAATATCTTTTGCAGGTGAATTTTCGATAGCTTGATTAATTTTAGAATGGATATTGTCAAAGAAATTGAGTTTACTCATATCCTGCCTTTATTTTGTACGTAAAATGATGACTTATATGGTACTTTCCCAATCTTAGAACTAAATAATTTGGGGGGGGTACCTGACTCTGGAATTTTACTATTTTTTGGTGAAAGAAATTAAAAAAACTGCCTAAAATCTAAAAATATGGTTAAAAATATCAAATTTTCTCGTTTTTAATCAGATAAATAAGGCAGAAAATTTTTCACAACACATCTATATTAAACTAAGTATTAAAGAAGTTATCCTGATACTGTAAAAATTAGAAATCACCCATTGCTGGATCATAGAGCTATCTGCTTGGGAGGGGAGCTACTAGGAACCCAGCAAAAGATATCTCCAAAAATATTAGATAAATCAGGAATTCTAGGTATATGATGCTATGTCAAGTAATGATTTGTATATAGATGCTAGGAAACCTGTATGATAAGAGTCTATTCTCACTGCTTCATACTAATTTTAGTAAATTTTTTCAGAGTTAATTACTTTTTGGCTTACAATAATACCTGTTAGTATTTCAGTTAGATCAGTAAATACCTTACAGATGTTCAACCCAATTCTGTAGCACTACCAAATCTAAACTTTAAAATGTTGGTTGTTATACTGGTCTAAATTTTTCTACCGATGATACCTAAGCTTATATGTTGTTAAGCGTTCACGTCAACTTTACTACTAGGCTCAAAAATATCTTTGTTATCTAGTTAGTAACTATCCTTACCTATGTATGATATTGGTTTTTCAGGAAGACTGATTTAAAATTAGAAGATATTATTAAATTTTTAATTCACATTATGTATCCCAAAAAATGAAAATTGCTTTTCTTATTGATCCGTTACGTACTTTTAAAGTTCATAAAGACTCAACCTATGCAATGATGGCAGAAGCCGCCAAACGTAACTACTCTATATATGTATTCGAGCAGAAAGATCTATCGCTAGAAAATGGGATTGTAACCGCAAATGTAGTAAGGATAGTTTTGACAGAAAACGATGAGAATTGGTATTGTATTAGCGCATCATTAACTCTGTGCTTATCAGATTTCGACGCAATTTTGATGCGCAAAGATCCACCTTTTGACATGGAGTATGCATACTCCACACATTTACTAGAGTTAGCAGAAATGCAAGGTGCAAAGGTATTCAATAGACCTAGAGCAATTCGTGATTTCAACGAAAAACTAGCAATTAGTCAATTTTCTAAGTACATATCGCCTACCCTAGTGACCCGAGATAGTACACGCCTGGGTGCTTTCCATGCAGAACATAAAGATATAATTTTGAAGCCACTTGACAATATGGGTGGGGCAGGTGTCTTCCGAGTACGCTCAGATGGCTTAAATTTAGGTTCAATTATTGAAGTTTTAACGGATAACGGGCATCGTACCATTATGGCCCAGCGGTTCATTCCAGAAATATCTAAAGGTGATAGGCGAATCCTTCTAATCGGAGGTAAAGTTGTTCCTTTTACGGTTATACGAATTCCGAAAGATGGAGAGGTACGTGCAAATCTTGCAGCTGGCGGTACTGCTGTAGTAAAGCCGTTAACGAAGCGCGATTGGGAGATTAGTGAAACGCTTGGACCTATTCTTTTCCAACGTGGATTGTTACTCGTGGGCATAGATGTAATTGGCGAATATCTTACTGAAATTAATGTCACTAGCCCAACCTGTTTTCAAGAAATTAATCAGCAAGTTAATTTTGATGTGGCGAAAATGCTTATTGATGCTCTAGAATTGGCTATATAATTTAGCCTTCGTATTCAGTAAAACCGACCTGGGTATTCTTTAAAAGAGACTTATCTGCAACTGGGGGGAGGTTTTTAGGCAGTGTTTGAGATTGGAAATATGGTTGGCATTCTTATTTTAACCCATGCTCCGTTAGCCCAGGCATTTATAATAGCAGCCTCCCACGTATTTCGGTACGTTCCAGAGCAGCTCGAGGCCATAGATGTTGCTGCTGACCAGAGTCCCACTGAAATCCAGAATTTAGTCAGGAAAGCACTAATACGCTTAGATGATGGTTCAGGAGTACTAGTAATTACAGATGTTATAGGCGGGACCCCCTCTAATTGTACGCTACCATCTTGCCTTGATAGAAATACTCAAGTAATTGCTGGTATTAGCCTACCTATGTTATTACGTGCCTTGACTTATCGTAAAGATACTCTAGAGGTTGTAACTGAAATGGCTCTAGCGGGCGGTCAAGGCGGAGCAGTGAAACTAGATATTAAGGTCCGAGGGCTAGCATATAAATAATATTACTTGAGTTAATAGTCTTAACACTACACGGGCACAAATGATTCAACGGAAAGTTGGCATTATTAATAAACTTGGCTTGCATGCTCGCGCATCAGCTAAATTTACACAATTAGCAGGTAAATTTAAAAGCGAGGTTTGGATGACTCGTGACGAGCATCGTGTCAACGCAAAATCGATTATGGGTGTAATGATGTTAGCTGCTGGAAAAGGTAGTATTCTTTTATTGGAGGCTGAAGGCGAAGATGAAAAAATCTGCATTAATACCTTATATCATCTGATACAAAATAAGTTTGGGGAAGAAGAATGAAATCACTAGAAGTTAATTCACTTTTTCTTAATACTTTACTACTTTGATTATAGTTTCTTAAATTCTAGTTTTGTATATCAATTAACCCCCCCCGTGCGTTGGCAGACTAACTAGATGACATCTTTTACCTTATACGGCATTCCGGTTTCACGTGGAATTGCCATCGGGCGTGCGCACTTACTAGCGCCAGTAGCCATGGACGTCAAACATTATTTGATTGGTGAGACTGAAGTTGAAGCAGAAGTTTCTCGTTTACAGAACGCTGTTGTTAAAGTACGTACTGATCTGCAAGTAATACGTGCTCACTTACCTAAAGATTCTCCGCCTGAAGTGGGCGCATTTGTTGACGTGCACCTGCTAATTTTACATGATCCAATGTTAGCTGATATGTCCCTCGATATAATTCGCAACCGCCGATATAATGCAGAATGGGCACTAGTGACTCAAATCAATAAATTGTCAGCACAGTTCGACGAGATTGAGGACACCTATTTACGCGAACGCAAGGTAGATGTACTGCAGGTCGGCGAACGCTTGCTAAAAGTACTTACCGGTAGCTGCTCTACCAAACTACCAGAGGTTTGTAGTGATAGCGTTTCATTTGCTAATATAATAGTTGTTGCATACAATATCTCTCCTGCAGATATGCTGCAATTTCGTGATCGTGCGTTTTCTGGTTTTATAACTGATCTTGGTGGAAGAAATTCTCATACTGCAATTGTTGCACGCAGTTTAGATATTCCCGCTGCAGTTGGTGTAAATAATGCTTCACGCTTGATTAAGCAAGATGACTGGATTATTATTGACGGGGACGCAGGGGTTATAATTGCTGATCCAGCGACGGTAGTACTCGAGCAATATCGTGAATATCAAAAGAAGTTATTACGCCTCCGTCGCAAGTTAAGTAAGATCAAGAAATTATCAACTATTACCTTAGACGGCACAAAAATTAGCTTACTTGCTAACATAGAGCTCCCTAGCGACTGTGCAGCAGTGGTAGAGTCAGGTGCCCATGGTATCGGCCTATTTCGTTCTGAATTCTTATTTATGAACTATATAGGCTCCCAACATAGATCGCCAAACGAAGAAGAGCAGTTTACATCTTACAGAGAAGCAGTTGTAGCAATGAAAGGCCGTCCTATTACCATTCGTACAATAGATATCGGTGCTGACAAGCCAATCCACAATGGAGAAGAGACCGCTCTCAAGCCAGCATTGGGCCTAAGAGCAATTCGCTATTGTTTAGCAGAGCCACAAATTTTTCTTACTCAACTGCGAGCAATTTTAAGAGCCTCTGTTTTTGGCGAAGTCAAAATTCTTATTCCAATGCTTGTGCATGCTTTTGAGATAGACCAAGCTTTAGCTATGATTACAAAGGCCAAGCAGCAGCTTTATAGTAATAGCATTGCTTTTGATTCAACCATCAAAATTGGAGCCATGATAGAAATACCTGCTGCAGCACTAGCACTCCCAATGTTTATTAAGCGCGTGGATTTTTTGTCAATTGGTACTAATGATTTAATTCAGTATGCTTTAGCGGTAGATCGTGTGGATCACGAAGTAGCCCATTTGTATAATCCACTACACCCTGCTATTTTATACATGTTATCTAATATAATTGTCCTAGGACGTAAGGCTGGTATCCCAGTTTCAGTTTGTGGTGAAATGGCGGGAGATATCAAGTTTACGCGTTTGTTACTCGGTATGGGCTTGCGAGAATTTTCTATGCACTCGTCACAGTTATTATCAGTGAAACAAGAAATTCTGAGTAGCAATTTAGATAAATTAATTATCCAGACCAAGAAAATCTTGCGAATCACTGAGCCAAGTATGATTGTTTCCTCAGTCAGAAAAATGCGCACGGCGCCTTGAGAGGATTTGTTTTCCTAAAATATTAACTAATCTTACTTACATCATATAAATTTTTCTTATTTCACCTTAAATATGCTAAGTTTTTTCTTCGGTATAGAGTAGATTATTTCCGAATACAAAGTAATTTTTTTAAAAGTCTTTAAACCAAGAGTAATCAATCGTTAGAGGTGAATGGTCGGAAAAACGCTCATCTTTGTAGATCGCGCTAGCATATGCACTATTAGCGATGTTTGGCGTTGAGATATGATAATCGATGCGCCAACCAACGTTTTTAGCCCACGAATTTCCACGATTACTCCACCAAGTGTATTGATCGCTGCGTTGATCAATACAGCGAAAAACGTCTATCAGCCCTATATTATCAAACAAATATGTAAGCCAGGCACGTTCTTCTGGAAGACATCCGGGACTATTTTTATTATTTTTCCAGTTTTTCAAATCACGATCCTGATGTGCAATATTCCAGTCACCACAAATCACTATTTCTCTATTGCTTTTTTTAAGCTCTCGCAAGTGCAGTAGAAAAGAATTCATAAAACGAAATTTAGCTTCTTGCCTCTCCTTTCCTGAAGATCCAGATGGACAATATAAGGAAATTATTGATAGCTCATCAAAATCACATTGTACGTAGCGCCCCTCAGCATCGAATTCAGCATTACCAAAGCCCGCAATTACTTTATCTGGTCGCATCTTACTATATAGACCAACGCCCGAATAGCCTCTTTTTTTGGCATAGTGGAAATTTCCTATGTAGCCTTCTGGATTCAGCATTTCAGTTGTCATATTTATAGCCTGCGCTTTTAGCTCCTGAACACATACAAAATCAGCATTTTGCTTACCTAGCCAACTGAAAAATCCTTTCTTAGAAGCAGCTCGTATCCCATTGATATTGGCAGAAATTATCTTTAGCATTTTTAATAATTTAATCCTAGAAAAAGTAATGAATTGCTCCTATATAAGCTATTTTTTAC